>ERZ838516.4031-NODE-4031-length-11910-cov-2.682328_pt1 | contig 11910 bp, 13 predicted proteins | sample MGYA00519910_ERZ838516 | MGnify/ENA primary metagenome ERZ838516 (study PRJEB31850, sample SAMEA3708837) | human gut metagenome | biome: human gut; feature: human-associated habitat; material: faeces | place: China | collected 2014 ... | reverse complement strand
AAATATGCCGGGATTTTGTGGGTTCGGACAGTCCGTCCGTGCCACAGCCGCTCTTACAGGCGGCAGGTCCAGCCGTGGGGGTCCTCCGCCGTGCCCCACTGGATTCCCGTAAGGGTATCGTAGAGCTTCTGGGCCAGGGGGCCGGTCTGGAAGTTGTTGATGGTATAGACCTTATCGCCGTAGGTCAGCTCGCCGATGGGGCAGATGACCGCGGCGGTACCGACGCACATGGCCTCCTCCAGCGTGCCGTTCTCCGCCGCCTCAAACAGCTCGTCCACCGTGATGAGGCGCTCCTCGGCGGGCGTCCCCCAATCCCGCAGAAGCTGGAGGCAGGACCGGCGGGTAATGCCCGGCAGGATAGATCCGGTGAGCATGGGCGTGACGATCTTGCCGCCGATTTTGAAGACAACGTTCATGCCGCCACCCTCTTCCACGTACTTATGCTCCACACCGTCCAGCCACAAAACCTGAGAATAGCCGTTGGCAAAGGCCCGCTCGCCGGCGCGGTTGGACGCGCCGTAATTGCCGCCGCACTTGGCCTCGCCGGTGCCGCCCCGGACCGCTCGGACATCCTCGGTTTCCACAATGATCTTTACCGGTTCCATGCCGTTATCAAAATAGCTGCCCACAGGGGAGAGCACCACGATGAACATAGCCTCGTGAACACCATGCAGGCCCAGCTTTGCGTCCGTGCCGAACAGGAACGGGCGAATATAGAGAGATGTGCCGGGCTCGGAGGGGACAAAGCGCTCGTCCACCTTCACCAGCGCCTTCACCGCCTCCAGCGCCTCCTCCGGGGGCACCACCGGCAAGCCCATGCGGACACAGGAGTTCTTCAGGCGCTCCATATTGTCCCACGGACGGAACAGCTGCACGCCGCCGTCCGGGCGGCGGTATGCCTTCAAACCCTCAAAGACCTCGGCGCCGTAGTGGAACACGCAGGCGGCCGGAGACAGGGAAATATTCTGGAAGGGGATGATGCGGGGATCGTACCAGCCCTTTTCATCACTGTAGTCCATGATGAACATGTGGTCGGTATAGTGGATGCCGAAGCCCAGCTTGTCCGAGGGGGTCAGCTCCATGGGGTGTGTTGTTTTGGTCACGCGGATATTCATATCTCTTTCCTCCCGAAAAATCGTAAATCAAATTAAAAAGCGGCCCCGCCGGATCGACGGAGCCGCCTGTTTCTCATGAACGCCATTCAATGGCCTGTGAGATACGCGCTGTTCCGATGTCCGGCAAAGCTGGCCCGTACCAGCAGAATAATGTGCAAAAGAATGGACGCCGGCAGCAGACCGGCGTCCAGAAGCAGGGCAGTATTGTTTTCCGCAGAGGCAGCATGGCAGGAGAAAGCGGCACAGCCGCGCTGTGCAGACGTATTCACGGAAGCCTTGGTATCATGCGTCATCCGATTCTCCGTCCTTTCTCCGGGCAGACCGCCCTTTGATTGGCTGAAGTGTAGCACAGCGGAAAATGCAAGTCAATAGAAACGGCAACCCTTGTCCGCAAGATCGGTAGGATGCCCAAGAGGGCGGCCGCCGTATCCCGCAAAAATTGTAGGATACGCAAAGAAAATCCGGCGGCGGACGCCGCCCCTCGGCAGTGGGGATTGAATCGGCGGCGGAAATCTGGCATAATAAAAGAAAAACGCCGTACAGGGAATGAAACTTGCCATGAAAAATATTTGCATTGGGATTTTGGCCCATGTAGACGCCGGGAAAACAACGCTGTCCGAGGCGCTTTTGTATCGGGCCGGGGCTATCCGCCGTTTGGGCCGGGTGGATCATCAGGACGCATTTTTAGATACGGACACCATGGAGCGTCAGCGGGGCATCACCATTTTTTCCAAGCAGGCGGTGCTGGAGCTGAGCTCCGTCCGCGTGACGCTGCTGGACACGCCGGGCCATGTGGACTTTTCCGCCGAGATGGAACGGACGCTTCAGGTATTGGACTGCGCTGTGCTGGTGATCTCCGGCACAGACGGTGTGCAGGGCCACACCCGGACGCTGTGGGAGCTTTTGGAGCGCTATCATGTTCCCACGTTTCTTTTTATCAACAAAATGGACCTTGCCGGAACGGACCGGGACGCGCTGCTGGCCCACCTAAAGGAAAAGCTGGACGGCGGGTGCGTGGATTTCGGAGATTCGGAAACGCTGGCGGAGGAGGCCGCTGTCTTAGATGAGGCAGTGCTGGAGCGTTATCTGGAAACCGGGGAGGTCTCCAACGCGGCACTGTCCGCGCTCATCGCGGAGCGGAAGCTGTTTCCCTGCTATTTCGGCTCCGCCCTCCGGGTAGAGGGCGTGGACGCCCTGCTCTCCGGCGTGGAGCGCTATGCCCCCCGGCCGGTGTACCCGGCGGACTTCGGCGCCAAGGTATTCAAAATCACCCGGGATTCGCAGGGCGCACGGCTAACGCACCTGAAGCTCACCGGCGGCACACTGCGGGTCAAGGATGTTCTTACCGGCAGAGAGGGCGATACTCTCTGGCAGGAAAAGGCCGACCAGCTCCGGCTGTATTCCGGGGCCAAATTTCAGTCCTTGGATGAGGCAGAGGCCGGCGCCGTTGTGGCGGTAACGGGTCTGAGCCACACGTTTCCCGGTCAGGGCTTGGGAGCGGAACCGGACTGGGCCGGGGCCGTTTTGCAGCCGGTGCTGACCTACCGGGTGGAACTATCGGACGGCACGGACCCCCATACCGCCTTGCAAAAGCTGCGGCAGTTAGAGGAGGAGGACCCCCAGCTCCACCTTGTCTGGAGCGGCGGAGACATTCATATTCAGCTCATGGGTGAGGTGCAGATGGAAATTTTGCAACGGCTCATCCGGGAGCGGCTGGGGATGGAGGTCTCCTTCGGCGCGGGAACGGTCTGCTACCGGGAGACCATTGCAAACGCCGTGGAGGGCATCGGCCACTTTGAGCCGCTGCGGCACTACGCGGAGGTGCATCTGCTGCTGGAGCCGGGGGAACCGGGCAGCGGCGTCACCGTCACCTCTGTCTGCCCCACGGACGAGCTGAATCTCAACTGGCAGCGATTGATTTTAACGCATCTGTTGGAAAAAGAGCATTGCGGCGTGCTCACCGGTGCGCCGGTCACGGATATCAAGCTCACGCTGCTCACCGGCCGCGCCCATGAAAAGCACACCGAGGGCGGCGATTTCCGGCAGGCCACCTACCGGGCGGTGCGTCAGGGGCTTATGCAGGCGGAGAACGTGCTGCTGGAGCCGTGGTACCGCTTCCGGCTGGAGCTTCCCGCCGAACAGGTGGGCCGCGCCATGACGGATTTGCAGCGGATGAACGGCGAGGTCGAGCCGCCGGAAACGATCGGGGAAGACGCCGTACTCACCGGCCGCGCACCGGTGGCGGGTCTGCGGGACTATGGCCGGGAGGTAGCGGTCTATACCCGGGGCCGGGGGCGGCTGTCCTGCACCCCGGCGGGGTACTTCCCCTGTGCCGAGGCGGACAGCGTCATCGCCGCCATAGGCTATGACCCGGAGCGGGACACGGAAAATCCCGCCGACTCCGTATTCTGCTCCCACGGCGCGGGCGTTATTGTCCCATGGTTCGAGGTCTGCGACCACGCACAGGTGGAAAGCGGCTGGCAGCCCAAGAGCGCGGCACCGGAGCCGGAGACTTCGGGGCCAAAGCAGCGGACCGTCAGCGCCTATGCGGGCACCATAGAACAGGACAGGGAATTGCAGGCTATTTTTGAGCGGACCTACGGTACGGTGAAGCGGTGGGAATTTATTCCGCCCAAGGCCCCCCGACGGCCCATAGCGGACACCTCAGAGGAAAAGCGGCGGGAGCTGAAGCGGGCCTTTTCCGGCGAGGAATATCTGCTGGTGGATGGCTACAACATCATTTTCGCGTGGGATGAGCTGAAAAAAATCGCCGCTGAAAATCTGGACGCTGCCCGCAAGCAGCTCTGCGAGCTGCTGTGCAACTATCAGGGCTATCGGAAGTGCCGGGTCATTCTGGTATTTGACGCCTACAAGGTCAAGGGCGGTCTCGGCAGTGTGGAAAAATACCACAACATCACCATCGTTTATACCCGCGAGGCCGAAACGGCGGACGCCTACATTGAGCGGGCTACCTACGAGATCGGGCGGCAGCACCGGGTCCGGGTGGCTACCTCCGATGGGCCGGAGCAGGTCATCATTCTGGGCCACGGTGCCCTGCGGCTGTCGGCCTCCGCCTTTCATGAGGAAATGGCCGAGGTGCAAAAACAGATCGGTGACACGGTGTTCCGCAACAATCAAAGCGGGGCGCGCACCGGCGCCCTCCGGGCCGCGCTGGAAAAGGCAAAGGAGGGGAAAAAGTGACTTTGTTCATTGCGGCGGCGATTTTTGCCGCCTGTGTAGGGCTGCGGCGGTATCTGGACCGCCCGGAGCGGACGGACCGGGAATTTGGAAACGGTCGAATCCGTCTGACCGCCCTCTGGAATGAGGGTGCTGCCTTTTCCCTGCCGCTGAAGCGCGGATGGGTGGTGCTTCTCTCCATCCTGATCTTGCCGTTTGTGTGGCTGTTCCGCCGCCGCAGCCCCCTTGGCGCGGGACTGGCGCTGGGCGGCGGGCTCAGCAATCTGTGGGAGCGTGTGCGCTATGGACGGGTCTACGATTATGTCCGTTTTCCCAAGCTCCCCAGGCTATGGCGCTATGTCTGGAATTTGGCGGACTTCGCCATTGTCCTCGGCGGCACGCTGCTGGCCCTGCTGGACCGAAAGAAATAATTTCCGCATAGAAAAACACCGTTCTGTCATATAAGGCAGAACGGTGTTTTTGGTCTCTCAGCGCTCCAGCAGTTTACGCAGGGACTCGAAGGCCTCTCCCAACTCCTCCCGGGCCTTTGCGGTGGGGTTGCCGCGGAGGACACGCAGCGCAGCCTCGTACCGTCGGATAGAACGGGTGCGGACCTGTTCCTCCTTGCGGTGAACAGCGGCGATGAGGTCCTCCAGCTCCTGCCGGTGCCGGGCCAGCGCCTCCTCATCGGGGTCAATACCGTCATCCAGCGCGGCGCGGGCCTTTTCCAAGGACTGCGCGATAGTAGAGAGAATATCCAGCTTGCCCTCCACCCGGCGGCGGAACGCGGTCTCCATGGCCTCCCGGCGGCGCTTGCGGCGGGCCTGCTTTGCGGCGCGGTGGGCCTCCAGCTCATCGGAAAGATAGCTTTGCAGCAGGTATTTGTCCAAGGACGTCTTTTCCCGGAATGCCTTCAGCTCCTCTGCTGTGCGGGCCTGCGCGGCCTCGGCCTTTTCAGCCAGCCGCCGCAGCTCGGCGTTCTCCTCCGTGAGCTTTGTCAGCACCTCCCGCAGATCGATGGCCGCTCTGGTGGAGGTTACGGTATCGTATAGGAACGCAGCGGTGATGATACCCGCCAGCGGATTTACCAGCAGCGCCGGCAGCTTGTGGAGCAGCCGGTCAATAGGCGGGTGCACAAACCGCACCAGCAAAATAGAGAAGAAGCCCCACGCAATGGAGCTGGTCAGGCAGATGTAGCCGTGGAGATTAAAGGGCTGCTTCGTATAGTCCCAGTAGCGGACCTTAAAGAGCCGCTCCATTACGGCGCCCACCACGTATTCCAGCGCCGTGGCGGCCAGCAGGCCCAATATATACACCAGCCAGAGGTTATCCGCCACCGGCAGCGTTACAAACAGGATGATGATAGCGCCGGAGCCGTAAATGGGAAGCAGTGGGCCGTGGAGAAAGCCGCGGTTTACCCAATGGTGCTGCTTGGCGGAAACGTAGCAGGATTCCCACACCCAGCCGCAGAAGCAGTAAAAGAAAAACAGCAGAGCCCACTGGCCCGGAGAATAGACGTACAAGGGAATCATCCTTTCTTGTCACTTACTGGTAAGAATCTACCCGAAAATCGCCCCGGGCGGCGGCCTCCGCGCGGCGCTGCTTTTCCTCCGCCTGCGCGTCCAGCAGTCCGCCGATGATTTGATTGGAGACTAAAAAGCCCCGTGGCGTCAGGTGCCAGCGGCCTTTCTCCATAACGGCGTAGCCCGCTGCCGCGCACTTTTGCAGAAACGGCAGGAAGATCGGGTCGAACCGGCGGCGGAAGCGGTTCTCGTAGTCCTTGGGGTCCAGACCGTAGACCGTCCGCGCCCCCAGCATGAGCCATTCCACATCCCGGTCCCGAGGCGGGATGGCGGTGTTTTCCGAAAAGCGGAACACGCCGCCGTGGGCGGCGGCAATGTAGCTCTCAACATCCTTTTCGTAAGCGTACCGCACACCGCCGAAATCGCTATGGGCGCCAGGGCCAAAGCCGGCGTATTCCTGAAGCTGCCAGTATTTCAGATTATGGCGGGATTCAAAGCTGGGCTTTGCGAAATTGGAGATCTCATACTGGACATAGCCGTACTGCTTCAAAAACTCCACCGTCTGAAGGTACATATCCGCCTGCTCCTCGTCTCCCGGGAGGCCGGCACTGTCCCGCACGGCATAGAGGGGCGTCCTCTCCTCCACCTTCAGCCCATAGCAGCTCAGGTGTTCCGGGGCCAGTGCCACGGCGGCGGCCAGATTTTCCATCCAGTGCTCCGCCGTCTGGTGGGGCAGGCCGTAAATAAGGTCGAGAGACACATTTTTGATTTTTGCCTTTCGGGCAGCCTCCACCGCCTGCTGTACCTGCTCCACGGTATGCACTCTGCCGATGGCGCGCAGCTCTTCATTGCAGGCGGACTGCATCCCAAGGGATATGCGGTTGAATCCGCAGCGCCGCAGGGCGCGCAGAGCCTTCCAGTCCCCGGCGGAGTCCGGGTTCGCCTCAAGGGTGATTTCCGCATCTCGGGAAATATGATAGCGCTTTTGCACCGTTTTCAAAATTTTGCACAGCCGCTTTTCCCCAAGATAGCTGGGCGTGCCGCCGCCAAAATAAATCGTATCGACCGTGTGGGAGGCCGCGTTGGGCGCCGCCTCTGTCAAATGGGCGCACAGCGCATCCGTATAGGCATCCATACGGTCCTCCGCATGGGGCAGGGAATAGAAATCACAGTAAATGCACTTCGCTTTGCAAAAGGGAATGTGCAGATACAGGCCCAGCGGCAGAACGGTTTTCATGGCAACCCCCTCCCATTTTGCATCGTAGTGGCATCAGTTTACCGCTTTTCCGGCAAAATTGCAAGAACCGCCGTATCATTTCCCTATTTGGTGCAAATACTGTGAAAAATGTGTGAGGTGAATGCGCTATGGACATGACGCCCCAGGAATATCAAAGCTATGTACAGCAGCGGATGAAAAAATCCCCGCTTTTGAAGGATGTATGTCTATCCTTTGTCATCGGCGGCGCTATCTGTGTGCTGGGGCAGGCCATTCAAAACGGCTGGGCCGCCGCGGGGCTTTCCAAAGAGGACGCCGGGACCGCCACCTCCTGTACGCTGGTGTTTCTCTCCGCCCTGCTGACAGGCTTGAATCTTTACAACAAGCTGGCCCGCTTCGGCGGTGCCGGAACGCTGGTGCCTATCACCGGCTTTGCCAACGCCGTGGTTTCCCCGGCCATCGACTTTAAAAGTGAGGGGTTTGTCACCGGCATGGCGGCCAAAATGTTCACTGTGGCCGGACCTGTCATCACGTTCGGCACACTGGCTTCGGTGATCTACGGTGTGATTTTAATGCTTTTTCAATAGAACACGGCGATTTTGCCGCCAAGGGCATAACTGGGGTGAAACCGTCATAGGGTCTCCTAAAAGGGGCATCGCCCCGCCGTTTGCGGCACAAGCGGCAGAAGGGAGCAGCTATGACGATTCATGTGGTACGAACCGGAGAGACCCTTGCCGCCATTGCGGAGCATTACGGTGTGGACCCCGCCCGGCTGGCGGCAGACAACACCGTTTCCGGCGGGCAGTTGGCAGTGGGGCAGACGCTGGTAGTCCGCTTTTCCCGGCAGGTCCATGCCGTTCGGGCAGGGGAGACCCTTTCCTCCATTGCCCGGGATTACGGCATTTCCATCCGGCAGCTCTGGCGGAACAACTGGCCGCTTGGCGGCAAAGAGACTGTTTGGCCGGGACAGGTCTTGGTCATCTCTTATTTTGAGGAAAAGCTGGGTCCCGCCGTTTTCAACGGCTACGCCTACCCTAATATTTCTCCAGCGCTGCTGGCGGAACAGCTCCCCTATCTGACCGACTTAGCTCCCTTTACCTATGGCATCACATCAGAGGGTGCCTTGCTTCCTCTATCGGATGAGGAGATGATTGCCGCCGCCCGTCTGCACGGCACAGCCCCGGTGCTGCACCTCTCTACCCTGACGGAAAACGGCCAATTCAGCACAGAACGGGCGAAACGGTCTTAACCGATGGGGCCATGCAGGCAGCACTGCTGACCAAAATCGCGGATACGGTCCGCGTCAAAGGTTTTGCCGGGGTGGATGTGGACTTTGAGTATCTGCCCGGCTATCTCTCCGGGGCCTACGCCGCGTTTTTGGAGCGTCTGCGGCGCATTTTGCGGCCCATAGGCCGCTTTTTGTGGGTGGCGCTGGCCCCAAAAACCTCCGCCGACCAGCGGGGACTTCTCTATGAGGGCCATGACTATGCCGCCCTCGGCGCCGCCGTAGACGCCGCTTTGCTGATGACGTATGAATGGGGCTATACGGCGGGGCCGCCCATGGCGGTAGCGCCGCTGCCCAACGTCCGGGCCGTGCTGGACTATGCCGTGACGGAGCTCCCGGCGGAAAAGCTCCTGCTGGGCGTCCCAAACTACGGCTATGACTGGCCACTGCCCTTTGTGCAGGGGCAGACCCGGGCCAAATCCATTTCCAACCAGCAGGCCATCGATCTTGCCCTGCAATACCGCATTGCCATTCAATATGACCAAACGGCCCAGTCGCCCTATTTTCACTATACCGCCGAGGACGGTATCATCCACGAGGTCTGGTTTGAGGACGCCCGCAGCCTTTCCGCCAAGCTCCGCCTTATTGCCGAATACGGCTTTCTCGGCGGCGGAATCTGGAATCTCATGCGCCCGTTTTCTCAGATATGGCTGCTTGCCGACAGTCTGTACGACATCGTTTAGCATCGGTTTTCCATTCCGTATCGCATTGTCACCGCCCCGAAAGGCAGACCTTTCGGGGCATTTTTCTGTTTTCCCGCTCCATTTTGACAAAAGGAACATTTGTTGCCGCGCAAAATTTCGGTGCATTTTCCAAAAATAAATCAATCTATTGACATGATAGGTTTTCAGTGCTACCCTGTGCACAACGAAACGAACCGGGACACCGGGGACAGGAAGGAGACGCACCGACATGATCGCTATTCGCTTTGGTATGGAGATGTGCATGATGGACATGGGGATGATGACCATGCCCAAGCCTTTGTGCGCCTCCGCGAAAAACCTCTCCTGTGTGTAACAGTTATGCTGTTCAGAAGGGCGGAAAGCGGCGACGCTTTCCGCCCTCTTTATTTTCGCAGCAACGAAAGAAGGATATTATGATCAAGCTGGAACATATCAGCAAGACCTTTGGAGATACCGGCGATGGAGTCCACGCCGTTAAGGACGTCTCCCTCGAGATCGGAGACGGTGAGATCTTCGGCATTATCGGCTTCTCCGGTGCGGGAAAGTCCACGCTGGTCCGCTGCATCAACCTTTTAGAGCGGCCTACCAGCGGCAGCATCACCGTCAACGGTCAGAAGCTGACGTGGATGGAAAAGCAGGCGGACGGCAAGTCCTGTATGCGTACCGTCTCCCCCCAAGAGCTGCGGCAGGCCCGGAAAAAGATCAGCATGATCTTCCAGGGCTTCAACCTGCTGATGCAGCGGACCTGTCTGAAAAATGTCTGCTTCCCCATGGAGCTTTCCGGTGTACCCAAGGCTCAGGCCGAGAAAAAGGCGCTGGAGCTGCTGGATCTGGTGGGACTGAAGGAAAAGGCAAGCGCCTATCCCGCCCAGCTCTCCGGCGGTCAGAAGCAGCGGGTAGCCATCGCCCGGGCACTGGCTACGGACCCGAAGGTGCTTCTCTGCGATGAGGCCACCTCCGCTCTGGACCCCACCACCACCAATTCCATCCTCGCGCTTTTGAAGGAATTGAACCAAAAGCTGGGGGTCACGGTAGTCATCATCACCCACCAGATGAGCGTTATTGAGGAGATCTGCACCCGGGTCGCCATTCTGGACGGCGGTGAGGTGGCCGAGGAGGGCCGGGTGGAGGACATCTTCGCCCATCCCGCCACCGACGCGGCCCGCCGTCTGGTGTATCCCGGCGGCGTCAGCGCTAAGCAGTACCCCGCAGGCACCCGGGCCGTCCGGGTCTCCTTCAACGGCTGCACGGTCTACGATCCCCTTATCGCCTCGCTGGCGATCGAGTGCGGCGTCAAAGTCAACATTCTGGGCGCTGACACCCGGAATATCGACGGCAAGGCCTTCGGCACCATGCTCCTGCTTTTGCCGGACGATCCAAACGAGGCCGCCAAGGCCCTGAGCTATATCCGTTCCCAACCCAATATCACCGCAGAGGAGGTGGAGTATCATGCTTGAGGTCATTTCTGCATTTTGGTCGGAATACGGCGGCATCCTGCTCACCGGCACCCGGGATACGCTGGTGATGGTGCTGATCTCCACCCTGTTCGCCTATCTGCTGGGACTGCCTCTGGGCGTTGCCCTCACCGTTACCCAGCCCCACGGCATCCGCCCCAGCAAAACCGTGAATCAGATCTTAGGCTGGATCGTCAACATCGGCCGCTCCGTGCCCTTTATCATCCTGATGGTGGCCATCATGCCCTTTACCAAGCTCATCGTCGGCACGAAGATCGGCGTGAAGGGCGCCATCGTTCCCCTGATTGTTTCTGCCGCTCCCTTTATCGCCCGCATGGTGGAAACCTCTCTGGCAGAGGTAGACGCCGGCGTGGTGGAGGCCGCTCAGTCCATGGGCGCGTCCACCTTCCAGATCATCTGGAAGGTCTACCTGCCGGAGGCAAAGCCCTCCCTGGTGCTGGGCGGCGCCATTTCCATCGTCACCATCCTGGGCTACACCGCCATTGCCGGTACCGTAGGCGCCGGCGGTCTGGGCGATATCGCCGTGCGGTACGGTCACCAGCGGTTCATCACCGAGGTGATGTGGGTAACGGTGGTCATCCTGATCATCATGGTGCAGATTGTCCAATCCCTGTTCGGCTGGCTGTCCAAGAAGATCGACAAACGGCTGGATACCGGCGCAGGCAAACTCACCGCCTTCGACCTGCTCTCCCGTCTGGCCCACACCAAGTAAGTCCCCCGCATTTCATTTGTTTTCATCGCCTGTCCCCCTATGTGCACAAGGGTATTCCGGCAAGCGCTTGAAATATAAAATTCATCAATTCTGATATTCATTGGAGGAAAAGAACATGAAAAACAAGATTTTTGCCACTCTGCTGGCCCTGTCCCTCGCCCTGTCCCTGACCGCCTGCGGCAGCAAGTCCAATGACGCCGCCAACAGCGACGCCCAGACGGAGCAGCCCGCCGAAAATCAGGAGACCGTGACGCTGAACGTAGCCGCCTCTCCCACGCCCCACGCCGAAATTCTGGAGGTCGCCAAGCAGATCTTGGCAGCCAAGGGCGTGACGCTGGACATTCAGGTCTACAACGACTATGTGGTACCCAATACCGTGGTGGATGACGGCACCGTCACCGCCAACTACTTCCAGCACCTGCCCTATCTGGAGGACTTCAACGCTCAGAACAACACCCACATCGTGTCCGTGGGCGGCATCCACGTGGAGCCCATGGGCCTGTACGGCGGCAAGCAGACCACGCTGGACGCCATCAGCGGTAAGTAAGAGAGAGGAGGGGAGACGTCTGTGATCGAATTAAAACACGTCAGTAAGACCTTTGACTCCGATTCTGGAGGGGTAGATGCGTTGAAGGACGTCTCCCTGACCATTGAGGACGGGGACATCTACGGCATCATCGGCATGAGCGGTGCCGGTAAGAGCACGCTGGTGCGGTGTATCAAT
>ERZ838516.4017-NODE-4017-length-11936-cov-4.187526_pt1 | contig 11936 bp, 8 predicted proteins | sample MGYA00519910_ERZ838516 | MGnify/ENA primary metagenome ERZ838516 (study PRJEB31850, sample SAMEA3708837) | human gut metagenome | biome: human gut; feature: human-associated habitat; material: faeces | place: China | collected 2014 ... | reverse complement strand
GCCAGTACATCCAGTTGAGCTGGTAGGAGAAGAAGAACTTGATGTTTTCCCACTGCGTAGGCATGGTTACCATAATCATTTCGCCGCATTTGTCGTAGGGCACATCATACCCTTTGATATCCTGCCAGGCTTGATATTGGTTGGTGTGCGCACTGCTGTACATGCGCGGGAAGAGCATATTCTGCGCGTATTCGTATTCGATACGTCCCGGAATTTCGATATAGCTGTCCTTTTCGTCGGCAGCGGCTTTCTCCTTGCGGATATATTTGGTTCCGTTGTAGGAAATGCGCGGTTCGCAATACCCGTCTTTCACGTCCAGAGCTACCTGTGAGGAGTAGGCCGGGCCGTAGAACAGTGGGCGTGTACCGTATTGCTCGCGTCCCAGATATTCGCCCAGCGTGAAGATGTCTTCCGGTGAGTTCTGGTCCATCGGCGTATTGGCGGTGGAACGGATTACGATAAGCGCATAGGATGAATATCCGATGACAATCATCATGGTGCACAACAGAGATGTGTTCAGCGTACGCGCCGATACACGGTATTTCTCTTTAATCTTCTCCTGCGTACCCGGTTTGAGGTAGAGCCATAACAGCGCGATGACGATGATGCCGATAATCACGGAACTGCTGCCATGACCATAGAAAGGAATACCCAACATGGCTATGGTCAGTATGAACGAGAGCGCCATACGCGACTTGCTCTTTTCATTGTAGCTTTCGTATACGCCCCAGATAAGGCAGGCCGCCAGCAAGATGATATATACGATGACGCCGCTGTTGAACGACATGCCGAGCGTATTGACGAAGAACAGCTCGAACCAGCCGCCCACTTTTACAATACCCGGAACGATACCGTACAGTACGGCCGCTACCAGCACCATGGATGCGAGAAGCGCCAGCAGAGAGCCTTTTGCGTTGGCATCGGGCACTTTCTTATAGTAGTATACCAGCACGATGGCCGGGAGACAGAGCAGGTTCAGCAAGTGAACGCCGATACTCAGTCCGGTGAGGTAGGCGATAAGAATCAGCCAGCGGTCGGAATGCGGCTCGTCCGCTACATCTTCCCACTTCAGTATCAGCCAGAACACCACCGCCGTAAACAGTGAGGAAAAGGCGTATACCTCACCCTCTACGGCGCTGAACCAGAATGTATCACTGAATGTATATGCCAATGCACCTACCAGACCGCTGCCCATGACGGTAATCAGCTGTCCTTTGGTGATGTTGTTTTCATCGGTGATGACCAGTTTGCGTACCAGGTGAGTGATACTCCAGAATAAGAACAGGATACAAGCGCCGCTCATCAGCGCACTCATGTAGTTCACCATCTTGGCAACGGTGGTGGCATCGGAAGCGAACTGAGAAAACAGATTGGCTACTAACATAAAGAACGGTGCGCCGGGCGGGTGTCCTACTTCCAGTTTATAGCCGGTGGTAATGAACTCCGGGCAGTCCCAAAAACTTGCGGTCGGCTCGATAGTCATGCAATAAACCGTTGCTGCAATTATAAATGTAATCCAACCAATCAGGTTGTTTACGGTTTTGTACTGTTTCATTCGGATGAAATTCGTTTTTTATTATAGACGGGCGCAAAGATAATGATTTCAGTTCTAAATGAGTGACAATAAGGCGGATTATTAGGATTGGTTTAGAGATATAGGGAGAATTTTCAGAAAAAACAAAGCTTTCCGTATCGTCCGTTCAGGGCGGTTTTTCAAAAATGTCCTTGTCCGGACGGCTTTGCCGGGTATGCTGTGATGGCTGTCCCTGCTTCCGTATTTTGTCGGCTTACTGCTGACAAGTTGTTTTGTACCTTGTAACAAACTGTTTCCTGTGTGGAAACAAACTGTTCCGTAGGGTGAAACAAAGTGTTCCGTTATAGGAAACAAACTGTTTGATAGGCGGAAAACAAACTGTTCTCTGCAATCGGAACAAAGTGTTCACCGCTGTGAACTAACAGTTTAACCGGATATAGGCTGTCGGAAGCCACAGCCTTTTTTACGCGCGCTTATGGCTTGTGGCGGTATGACGGTATCACGGATACTCTCTGTCTTTATGCTAATGGTGATGATGCTCGCCCAATATCCGATGCGGCAATGTGCCATGTCCCAGAAGCTCTATGGGGCAGTTGAAGTTACGTTCCAGCCATTCGCCGGTAATGCCCGTATCGGGATGGTAATCCAGCGTTTCGTTGACGCAGGCAATGGATTTTACTTGCTGCAATACCGTGCCTATGTCGTGGCTGACGAGTATGATGGCGCAATCTTTGTTGATTTCGGCCAATAACTGATACAGGCGGGCTTCAAAACGCTTGTCGATATAGGTGCTGGGTTCGTCGAGGATAACCACTTCGGGGTCGGAGATTATGGCGCGTCCCAGCAGCGCGCGTTGAAGCTGTCCGCCGCTCAGTGCGCCGATAGCACGTTCTTCCAGCCCTTCCAGCCCCATGCGGGCGATGACTTGACGGGCTTTTTCCCTGTGTTCCTTGGTGAAACGCGAGGTGAGCGATTTCTTACTGCTGAGTCCCGACAGAATAACTTCTTCGACGGTGATAGGGAACTTGCGGTCTATGCTGTTGTATTGGGGCAGGTAGCCCATAGTGAGTTGGGTATTGCCCGTTGTGCGGGGAGATGTGAAAGTTATTTCACCGGAAACGGGTTTGAGCAATCCCAGAATGCATTTGATAAGAGTGGTCTTACCGCCACCGTTCGGACCGATAATGCCCAGAAAATCCCGGTCGTAAACGGTAAGGTTTACGTCGCGAAGCACTGTGCGACCGTCGTATCCGGCATTGAGGTTTCTTATTTCAATAATAGGTTTCATTGTTATGAATAGAAAGTTAGGGAAATGAAGAACTAAAAATGAAGAATTAAGAATTAAGAATGAAGAATTCGGCTGCGCGGTGCGAACATCCCGCAATGCAGATATTCCGTAAGGCAAACATTCCGTAGTGTGAACATCCCGTAAGGCAATTCTTCATTCTTCATTTTTAGTTCTTCATTAAATTCAGCGCCTTCGCCGTATTCAGCATTTCCGCTTCCCAATCGTAGGACAGGGGGTTGATATCGACAATCCGGGTTCCGGTTTGTTTGGCGATGATTTCGGCGTTGCGGCGGTCGAACTCCGGCTGTACGAAGATGACATGTACTTTTTCGCTCTTGCAGGTATCGATCAGTGCTTTCAGATGTGCGGGTGACGGTTCTTTGCCGCCGGCTTCGATAGGAATCTGATGCAGGCCGTAGTCACGGGCGAAATAGGAAAGCGCCGGGTGGTAAATCATAAAGGCGTGGTCTGCGCCGGGAGCGGTGAGCGTCTGCCGTATGAGGCTGTCGGTATGCTCTATCTGGCGGCAGAGGGCATTATAGCGTTCCAGGTAAGCGCTTTCATTACTTTTATCGATGCTGCACAGCGCACTCAGAATATTGCCCGCGATGATTTGGGCGTTGGTAGCGGAGTTCCATATATGGGGTTCTGCGCCGGTGGCGTGGTGGTGCTCCTTCCCATCTTCCGCATGCCGATGGCTGTGGGTATTGTCGTAAATCAAATCCACGCCTTGCGACATGTCAAAGAATTGCAGGTGCGGGGCGTTGTCTGTCAGCTTATCTGTCCATGTTTGTTCAAAGCCTATATAGCCGATGCGGAAATAGGCTTTACTGCGGGCAAGGTCTACAAGCTGCTGCGGCGTAGGGTCGTAGGTTTCCGGACTTGTACCTTTGGGAACCATGCTGACTACTGTGAACCGGTCGCCGGCAATGGCTTCGGTGAAGTATCGCAGAGGCTCGAGCGTAACGGTAATGACGGGTTTGCCGCCGGTTTTGTCGCTTTGACCGCTTTTGGGTTTGCAGGAAGCTATGAGTATGGTTGCGAGTAGTAAAAAGTATATCTTTTTCATCTATCTTATTTATGGCTTTTATAAGTGTAATTCAGGGTAACTGTTGCTTTGTTTATCTTCTTTCTGCGGCTTATTCCTTTGTTTTGGTGGCTCGGAGTATCTCACGTTTGCCGCCCGGCGGGCCGGGAAGCCGCTCCACCGTAAACCCGACGGCTTGTAAAAGCCGGCGGATAACGCCCTTGGCGCAGTAGGTGGTCAGTATGCCGTTGGCGTTCATGCAGGCATATATGTTCCGGAAAAGCTCCTCACTCCACATCTCAGGCTGCTTTTCGGGGGCGAATGCGTCGAAATAAACAAGGTCGAAATAGGGATTAGCGATTAGTGATGAGTGATTAATGGGTGATTTATCGCTAATCCCTAATCGCTCAACACTAATCCCTAACCGCTTACCGCTAATCACTTTATTTACGTCTCCTTGTATTTTGTGTAACGTAAAATAAGGGGTAATGTTCACATCTGTATCCCATGGAGCCGTGTGCAATTCCTTAAACAAGGGATGGTCGCTATAATTCAGTACATCGACTTCTTCCCACGACAAGGGATAGAGTTCGATGCCGGTGTAGTGGACGGCTCTTTTCTCTTGTCCGGCACTCTCCAAAGTGAGCAGGGCGTTAAGTCCCGTGCCGAATCCTATTTCCAGAATGCGGGGGCGGATGGCGGCAGATGCTTTCAGCCCCATATCGATAAAGATATGTTGCGATTCGGTGCGTGCTCCTTTTACCGAATGATAATGCTCATTCAGCTCCGGTACAAACAATGTGGCGCTTCCGTCTTCCGTCCGTTCTATAATCCGTTCCATATCCGCTAATCACTAAACATTAATCACTAACCGCTAAACACTCATCACCGACAATGCCCCTTGCAAGGCCAATAACATGGCGATATATCGTATCAGTTTGCCCGCAAACATGGAAGAAATGGTCAGCATGACGTTGCTGCGCATAAATCCCAATGCTATGGCAATGGCCTCTCCCACGAAAGGCAGGAAGGCGAAGAAAGCCATGAGAGCCCCTTTTCCTTGCAGAAAACGCTGCATCTTGTCAATCTTCTCCTTCTTTACTTTGAAATATTTCTCTATCCAGTCTGTCTTGCCGAGCCGACCCATGTAGTAGCAGGTCATGCCGCCGACCGTATTTCCCAATGTTGCGGCAAGGACGCAAACGGCGGGGTTCAGTCCTACCTTGACGAGCGCCAGCATCACCAGTTCGGAACTGAACGGAATGATACTCCCCGCCAGTAAGGCCGAGATAAAGAGCCCTGCATATCCCCAGTCAATCAGAAGTTGTATCAGTGTGTCTGCAAAAGCGTCCATAGATTGAATCCGAATAAAGTAAATAATCCGACAAGCATAATGATAAAGAACAGGTTGGAGCTCCGGCTGTTGGTCAATACGAATAAGTGTCCTATCAGAATACTGGTGCCGATTAACAGCAGGGAGAACAGATGAGGATATAGAGCCGGTTGTAACCCTATATAGACGAAGATGCAGAAGTTCAGGAATATCAGGAAGTGCAGATAACTGCGCGTACGTATCTTATCCTCATAGCCGGCAATTAAGCAGTGGCTTGAACTTACTATATATAAAAGGAGTATATATCCGATTGTCGCCAATTCCCAAGGCCGGAAGCCGAATCGGATGGAGCGGAAATTCACCAGTTCCAGAAACGGCTGATAGAATAATTCCATGTGTCCGGACAGGTAGGTGTAGCCTAAGAGGAACCAATAAGGTACGCTCCAGCCGATGAGCGAAGCGAAAAAGCTCTTAGGGTGCAGGGACTGGAAGCTATACGCGCCTATCCAAAATACGGGTACGAAGAACATCAGTTGCGGGAAGAGCAGGCTTCCCATTCCCATGAATACGAATGCATGGAACAAATAGCTCGCGGGCTTAGCCTGCTGATAGCTTCTGAACAGGAAATACAGAGCTATGAGGAAAGTGACCGCCACCAAATCTCCTGCATATAATATATGCATGGCAGGGCAGACGGAAACCAGCAGGAAATAAATGGCTGTCTGTACGGACGCCCGCATACGGATGATGGCGAACGCGTTGTTCAGCCCGATAAGAAAATATCCTATGACGGAGTATAGGATAAAGCTGAAAAGGCGGGTGCCCCAGGCCGGGATACATGAATCACGGAATAGGTCCCACAGGGGATAATCGTCTTTTCGTATTTCCAAATCGGGTAATAGGATGGCGCTCAGTATCCAGCAGGTTACTGATATAAGGATGGCGGCGGGAAGCGTAAAGCGTCCCGCCGTAACCCGATTTTGGAATCTTTGGCTTCTCATTGACTGTTAAAGGTCGAATCCGATGTCGCGACGGAAGTATTTACCCTCGAAACTTAACGTTTCGGCTACTTTGTAACTCTTAGCCAAAGCCTCTTCTTTTGTTTCTCCATAGGAGCAAACGGCTATCACGCGGCCGCCGTTGGTGACGGTCTGGCCGTCCTTTACGGCGGTACCGGCATGGAACAGGATGCTGTCCGTAGCCTCGGCGAGGTTGAAACCTGTAATGGGATATCCTTTTCTGTACGCTTCGGGATAACCGCCGCTGACCAGCATTACACAAGCTGCCGTACGCGGGTCGAGCTCCATTGTCTTGGTATCGAGGTTTGCCTTGTGTACGCCTTCAAACAGTTCCACGATGTCGCTCTTAATGCGCAGCATGACGCTTTCTGTCTCTGGGTCTCCCATACGGACATTGTATTCTATCACCATGGGCTCGTTCTGCACATTGATAAGTCCCAGGAAGATGAAACCTTTGTACAGGATACCTTCTTCGCGCAAGCCGTTGATGGTGGGCTCTATAATGCGTTCGCGCACTTTTGCCATAAATTCGTCGTTGGCGAAAGGAACGGGTGTCACGCTGCCCATACCGCCGGTATTCAGTCCTTTGTCGCCTTCTCCGATGCGTTTATAGTCTTTGGCCACAGGCAATACCTTATAATGCTCGCCGTCGCTCAGCACGAAAACCGAGCACTCTATTCCGCTAAGGAATTCCTCGATGACCACTGTCGCGCTGGCATCGCCGAACATACCGCCGAGCATCTCTTTCAGCTCTTTCCGGGCTTCTTCCAGTGTCGGGAGAATCAATACGCCTTTACCTGCGCACAGGCCGTCGGCTTTCAATACGTAGGGGGCGGTGAGGGTTTCCAGAAAAGCAAGCCCTTCTTCCAGCGTTTCGGCTGTCACGCTTTTGTAGCGGGCGGTGGGAATGTTATGGCGCAGCATGAATTCTTTGGCGAATTCTTTGCTGCCTTCCAGCTGCGCGCCTTTTGCAGAAGGACCGATAATGGCGATGTGCCGGGTAGCGGCATCTTCTTTGAAACAATCGAAAATACCTTGCACCAGCGGATCTTCGGGACCCACTACAATCATGTCAATCTTATGCTCAAGGGCAAAAGCCTTGAGAGCGGGGAAATCAGTAGCTTTGATGTCTACATTCTCGCCCACTGCGCTTGTTCCCGCGTTGCCGGGAGCGATATACAGTTTTTCTATTTTGGGGCTTTGCACAATCTTCCAAGCCAAAGCGTGTTCGCGGCCACCTGAGCCAAGCAATAATACTTTCATTTTATAGATACGTTTAATTGTTTACTGTTGAAAATGCGTCCGGTTTATAAATAATCCTCGAAATATCGGGTTATCTTCTCGTGTAGATGTACACGGTCACGTCCCAAGACGTTGTGCTTATGTCCGGGATAGATAAACAGATCGGGATAGGTGCGTGCATCCACACAGGCTTTCATGAAAGAAAGCGTATGTTGGGGTACGCATGTATCATCGTGGTCATCGTGGATGATAAGCAGATGTCCTTTCAGTTGCCCTGCGAGGTTCTTCAAGTCGCATTGTTCATAACCTTCGGGGTTTGCCTGAGGGGTATCCATATAGCGTTCGCCATACATTATTTCATAGTACTTCCAGTCGATGACCGGTCCGCCGGCCACGCCGACTTTGAAAATTTCCGGATAACGGAGCATGAGGGCGGTAGTCATATGTCCGCCGAAGCTCCAGCCGTGCACGCCGATGCGGTTACCGTCCACATAAGGCAGACTTTTCAGGTAGTCCACTCCTTTTACCTGGTCCTTGCCCTCTTCAACGCCTAAATGTCTGAAGGTGACGTTCTCGAATTCCAGTCCACGGTTGCTGCTGCCGCGGTTGTCGAGCGTGAACATGATATAACCTTTGTTGGCCATATAGATGTCCCAGCCGCGCGCGCCGTTCATCCAGCCGTTGGTAATCATCTGGGCATGGGGACCGCCATATACGTAGACGATTGCGGGATATTTCTTGTTCGGGTCGAAGTCGGCGGGCTTGACAAGGCGGTAATATAAGTCGGTCTTGCCGTCGGCCGCCTTTATCGTACCTGTTTCTATGGCAGGCATGGTGAAGCCTTCATAAGGATTCTTCGCGGTCAGCAGGGAGATGCTTTTCCTGTTTTGGGTGTTGACTATCTCTATCTGGCGGGGAGTATCCGGAGTGGAATACCGGTCGATGATATAATTGCCCGAAGCGGAAAGTATTCCGTTGTGTACCCCCTCGCTATTGTCCAATGGGGTACGTTTGTTCGTATTTACATTTAGTTTATATAAATTACTCTGCAAGGGAGATAGCTCGGTGGAAGCGATGATGACCTCTTTCTTTTTGGCGTTGAACCCTAAAACGTCCTGCACCAGCCAGTCTCCTTTTGTCAGTTGCTTGATAAGCTTGCCGTCCGTATTGTAGAGATACAGATGGTTGTAGCCGTCTTTCTGGCTCTGGTAGATAAACTGGGTATGATCCCAGGGCAGGAACAGGATAGGTTGTTGAGGCTCTACATATTTGGAGTGCGTTTCCTCGATAAGGGTGGACATCAGCTCTCCGGTTTCGCTGTTGTATCGGCAAAGTTTTGCATGGTTCTGATCGCGGTTCAGCTCTATGAGATAAAGGCTCTTTCCGTCGGGCGCCCAGCTGATGTTGGTGAAATAACGGTTGGTAGGGTCACCTGTATTCAAATAAACGGTCTTTTGAGTGTCCGGATTATAGATGCCTACGGTAACCTGATGGCTGAGCATTCCTGCCATCGGGTAACGTATCTTGTCCACTAAAGCTATTCTGGGAGTAATATCCACCAGCGGATAGGGGGTTACCATGCTTTCGTTCATGCGGTAAAAGGCCAGCAGGTTTCCTTGGGGGCTCCAGAAAGTACCCTTGCCGATTCCGAATTCATTGCGGTGTACGCTTTGTCCGCACACAATGCCTTCGGGTTCTTTGGTGACGGCTTTGTTGTCCACAAAGAGATTATTCTTTACGGTATAAGCTATGTGCCCGCCTTCCGGGGTATAGTCAATGTTGGCGCCGTTTCTCTCTCCGGCCTGCGGCAGGCCTTTGACGAATTCATCTTTCTCAAAGTCATAAACGATGTATCTCGCAGGCAGCTTGATAAGCATATACGGCTTGTCCGGCCACGGGAACTCGGTATTGTAGAAATGCTGTACTTTGCTTCCCTTATGGCTGGGTGTGGCGCTTGTTTCCGTAGGAGTTATCAGTGAGCCGAGCACTTGATTTACCTTTTCCCGGGTCGTGAGCAATGTCTCCTTTCCGTTTTTGGGGTTGACGGCAAACAATGAATCGATGCCGGGCTTGATACATATATCACCCCACCACTGCAAACCCGGTAGATTTTCAGCGATACGATAGGTTGCGCCACCGGGAAGGAGGTCTTCCAGGGTAGGCTTTTTCAAGTCTTGTGCCATAAGCTCCATTGATAATAAAGCGGGTGTTGTCAGTAGCAACACCATGATTGCTTTACCGATTCTCTTTATCATAGCTTCTTGTGTTAGCGGTATCAGTCGTTGTTATGTTCGTTGTCCCGTTTCCGAAACTCTCTCGGTTTACGATCTTTATTAAACTCTCGCTCTCTGTTGAATTCCCGCTTCGGTCTCCATTCGCCGTCTGCCGGTTTTCTGTATTCACGAGGCTTGAACTCCCGTTTGTCATCCGATTTGAAGTCTCTTCGCTCTCTCGGTTTAAATTCCCTCTTCTCTCCGGGCTTAAACTCTCTTCTCTCTCTCGATGCGTAAGGTCTGTACTCTTTATCGCCTTCTTCGCTTTCCAGCTTTTTGTACTCTTTGTATTTTCCGTCGAAGATTTCATATTTGCGGAACTCACATTCCAATGCGCCGTTGAACAAAGGTATCTTGGCGGTAGGTTTCAATCCGATTTGATCGAAACACTCTTCACGGTAAGAAAGTATCCATGCGGTGTTTCCTGTAAAGGCATGTTTCAGCCGTTCGCCAATCATGGAGTATAGGCCTAAAAGGTCGTTCGTTGATATACGCTCCCCATACGGCGGGTTGGTAATGATAACCGCCTTTTCCTTAGGCTGTTCAAACTGTTGGAAAGGTTGCAGTTTCAGTGTCACGTCTTTGGACACGCCTGCCGCTTTTATGTTGTGGGTAGCGATTTCGTTGGCTTTCGGATTATTGTCGTATCCGTATATCTTATGAACGAATTCACGTTCCTGGCTGTCGTCATTATAAATCTTATCAAACAGTTCCTGGTCGAAATCAATCCACTTTTCGAAGGCAAATTCCTTACGGAATACGCCCGGTGCGATATTTCGGGCTATCAGGGCCGCTTCAATGGGTATCGTACCCGAACCGCACATGGGGTCTATCAGGTCGCATTCTCCACGCCAACCGCTCATTAATATCATGCCGGCCGCCAGAACTTCGTTCAACGGAGCTTCTACTGCCTCCTGGCGATAGCCGCGACGATGCAAAGACTCGCCGGATGAATCGAGAGAAAGGGTACACTTGGTTTCGGCAATGTGAATGTTCAGTAGTACGTCGGGCTTGTTGATGCGTACGGACGGGCGTTTGTTATAGGCATCCCGGAAATAGTCCGCAATGGCGTCTTTTACTTTATAGGAAACAAACTTTGAATGACGGAATTCCTCGCTGAACACAACTGCGTCCACTGCGAAAGTTTTGTCAACATCCAGATAGTCTTCCCAGTGGATTGCCTTGATCTGCTCGTACACCTCATCGGCATTTTTTGCTACAAACTGTTTGATAGGCTTCAGGATGCGGATGGCTGTTCGCAGGCAGAAGTTCGCCTTATACATCATTTCCTTATCTCCACAGAATGATACCATACGACGTCCTATCTGTATCTCGTTTGCTCCTAAAGAGGTCAATTCTTGTGCCAATGTTTCTTCCAGTCCCTGGAAAGTTTTGGCAATCATTTCAAATGATTGTTCGCTCATCTATTTATTTTCTATTTTACGATTTACTATTTACAACTTTCTTTTATGCTTTGCAGCCGTTCATTTCTTTGCTTTGGTTTGTACGATTCTTGCGCCTGCAGGTACATCCTCCGTTACCCAGATGTTACCGCCTACGGTAGCGTCTTTTCCAATGGTGATGCGCCCCAAGATAGTGGCATTGGAATACACGATGACATTATCTTCCAATATGGGGTGGCGGGGAATGCCTTTGATGGGTTTGCCGTCTTCGTCCAGCGGGAAGCTTTTGGCTCCGAGGGTTACACCCTGATATAGTTTTACGTTATTGCCGATAATGCAGGTTTCACCGATTACCACACCTGTACCATGGTCTATCGTGAAATAACCGCCTATGGCGGCTCCCGGATGAATGTCGATGCCGGTTTCGCTATGTGCCATTTCGGTGATGATACGCGGAATGAGAGGCACGCCGAGTACCAACAACTCATGCGCTATGCGGTAGTTACTGATGGCGCGGATGGCGGGATAGCAGCTGATAACCTCGCCGAACGAATGGGCGGCCGGGTCACCGTTGTAAGCGGCTTCGACGTCGGTTGCCAGTATACGGCGTAATTCCGGCAAATGGCTGATAAATTTGGCGGCGATCGATGCGGCCTCTTCACGTTGAAGCTCGGTACAGCAGCTGCATTCATCATCACTGCCGAAACAAAGCCCTGCCAGTATTTGCTCTGTCAGTAGGTCGAACAGTCTTTCTACGTTGACTCCGATATGGTAAGTCACCGTACGGCTGTTGACCGTTGAATTTCCAAAATATCCG
>ERZ838516.4010-NODE-4010-length-11974-cov-2.852672_pt1 | contig 11974 bp, 11 predicted proteins | sample MGYA00519910_ERZ838516 | MGnify/ENA primary metagenome ERZ838516 (study PRJEB31850, sample SAMEA3708837) | human gut metagenome | biome: human gut; feature: human-associated habitat; material: faeces | place: China | collected 2014 ... | reverse complement strand
TCGGAGCCTTCACCCGGACATCCTACACCGCCTCTCAGGATGTGAAAAATGCTCTGGGCCACTTCGGCTATCTGCTGGAAAGCCTCCGGGATCTGGATACGCTGCGCCCCTATAAGGTCCGCATCACCGCTGATGGGGAGACACTGGACGGTGAATACCTGTTCGGCGCCGTTGCCAACTCCACCTCCATCGCCGGTATGATGAAGCTGGGGCGGGAGGAAGTCATTCTGGATGACGGCCTCTTTGAGCTGCTGCTGGTGCCCCACCCCCAAAATGCATCGGAGCTGCAAAATCTGATCTGGGCCTTGCTGAATCAGCAGTATAACAGCGGCGGTCTCATTTTCCGCCATGTGTCGGCCCTTCACGTGGAAACGGACGAGGATCTGCCCTGGTCCCTGGACGGAGAGTACGAACCCAGCCAGCCGACGGTGGACATCACCAACTGTCAGCGGGCTTTGACGATGCTGCTATGAGAGAAGAATTGACAAATCTGCGCCGGTTTTACGGAGATCATGTTCCCACGTTGCTGGAAGCCCGGCACGAATATGCTGTTTTATGTCCTCTGGTGGAGCGTCCGGATGGACTGCACCTGTTGTTTGAGGTCCGGTCTGCCGGGGTCAGTCAAAGCGGAGAGACCTGCTTTCCCGGCGGGCAGATGGACCCGGGAGAGACCCCGGCAGACTGCGCCCTCCGGGAGACGGAGGAGGAATTGTCTATCCCCCGCGCCGAGATTCGGCTTCTGGGCCAAGGGGACTTTATCTGCAATCAGCGGGGCTTTTTGCTGCGTCCTGTCCTCGGTCTGGTCTCCGCTGCCGGGATAGCCGCGCTGCATCCCGCCCCCGCTGAGGTGGCGGAGGTCTTCACCGTACCGCTGGCGTTTTTCCGCGCCACGCCCCCGGCGCTTTACAGCTACGAGTTGATTCCCAGTGTGCCGAAGGACTTTCCCTACGAGACCGTGGGCATCCCCCGGAGCTATCCGTGGGACCACGGCAGGGTCGAGGTCCCAGTCTGGACGTATAACGGCCACGCTGTCTGGGGCATGACCGCCCGGCTGGTTCGGGACATTGTTTCCACATTATGAAAAAATCCGTAAAACAGGAACTGCCGCAGCGGCTTTTCCCTGTTTTACGGATTTTCTTGTTGCTTTCTTGTATTTTTACCCAAAAATTTACCGTCCATTTTCAGAAAAACAGAGATTTTTTCTTGAAGTGTGAATTATTCTTGCCATATTTGCAAAAAATGTGGTAAAATTAAGTTAAATTACCACAATATTGTTTCATTTCAGAAAGGAGGCCCTTTCCCGTGTATCAAACAGGCGATCTGCTGATCTATGGCAGCACCGGCGTTTGCCGTGTTCTGTCCATCGACCGGCGGCAGGACTATGTGGATGGCATCAAGCAGGACAAGCTCTATTACCGGCTCAAGCCCCTCCACCAAGGCGGCGTGATCTATACGCCGGTGGACAACAGCAAGGTGGTCATGCGCCCCGTGATCTCACGGGAGGAGGCCGAGGCCCTCATCGACACCATTCCCACGCTGCAGCCCATGGTCTGCAAGGCGCCCACCACGCAGGCCCTGACCCAGCTCTATCAGGCCAATCTCCGCCAGCATAGCTGTCGCAGCCTTTTACAGCTCACCATGTCCATCCACGCCAAGCAGGCGCAGGCGGAGGCCCAAAAACGCCGTCTCGGCATGGTGGACGAGCGGTTCATGAAGCAGGCGGAACAGCTTTTATACGGCGAGCTGTCCGCCGCGCTGGACATTCCCTACGATGAGGTGCAGCCCTATATCGCAAGCCGCATGGAGGCGCTGGTAGGCGCTTGAACCCTATAAAAAATAAAGAAACGCTCTGATTTCATTGCGAAATCAGAGCATTTTTCATGTCATACCTCTGTATTTTTTCAGCTGCCGCTCAAACTCCTCCGGCAGCGGGCAGGAAAGCTCCACCATCTCCCCGGTGCGGGGGTGGAGGAACCGCAGACCCACCGCGTGAAGGCACTGACCCTGTAGGCCCGGCACCGCTTTTTTGCTGCCGTACACCGTGTCTCCCAGAATCGGATGGCCGATGTAGGCCATGTGAACGCGAATCTGGTGGGTCCGGCCTGTTTCCAGACGGCACTCCACATACGTTGCCCCCGGGAACCGCTCCAGCGCCGTCCAGTGGGTCACGGCCCGCCGCCCGCCGGACACCACCGCCATCTTCTTTCGGTCGGTGGGGCACCGGCCGATGGGCGCGTCCACCGTGCCGCTGTCCTCCCGGAGTCCTCCCACCACAATGCAGCGGTAGGTCCGGGCCAGCGTGTGATCCTGAAGCTGCTCCGCGAGGCGCACATGGGCCGTGTCATTTTTCGCCGCGATGATAAGGCCGGAGGTATCCCGGTCGATGCGGTGGACGATACCCGGCCGCAGTTCGCCGTTGATGCCGGAAAGGCTCTCCCCGCAGTGGTAGAGCAGCGCATTGACCAGCGTACCGTCCAGGTGTCCCGGTGCTGGGTGTACCACCAGCCCCTTGGGCTTATTGACAACAATGACGTCCGCGTCCTCGTATACCACCTCCAGCGGGATGTTCTGAGGAACCACATCTATCGCCTCCGGCGCGGGCCGGGAAACGGTCACGGTCTCGCTGCCGGTCAGCCGGGCATTCTTCGCCAGCGGGCGGCCCTCCGAGGTGATTCGCCCCTCCTCCGCCAAGCGCTGAAGGGCGGAGCGGCTCAGCCCCGTCTGTTCCGCCAGCCACGCATCCAGACGCTTTCCCGCATCCTCAGCCGTTGCCTGTAGCGTCATCGGCTCCATTCGGCTTCCTCCTGTCATGCTTTTCATAAAGGTACACATAGTAGACCGCCCCTAAAACGGCGCCGGAAACGATACACATATCCGCCACGTTGAACGTGGGATAGCTGGGCCAGAACTGGAAATGCAGCATATCCACCACATAGCCCAGCCGCAGCCGGTCGAGAATATTGCCGATGCCGCCGGAGAGGATGAGGCAGCAGGCCAGAATCCCCGCCGGATGCCGCACCACTTTCCGCACCAACAGCCACGCCACCGCCAGAACAATCACGCCGGTAACGCCCAGCAGCAGCCATTTCTGCCCTGAAAAGCTGGACCATGCGGCGCCGTAATTGTGGACCCGCATCAGCTCCACAAGGCCCGGCAGCAGGGGAGCGGTCTCCCCCAAAGCCAGATGCGCCGTGGTCCACGCCTTGACCCATTGGTCCAGTCCCAGTGCGGCCAGCCCCAGCAGGCCGAAAATCCAATAGTACATACCCTCTCCTTGCCGCGAACCGCCGTTCGCGCTTTTGCAGAATTTTTCAGAATACGCGCCAAATGCGGCGCCGGAGGCGCAGCGCTCCTCCGGCGTCCCCTTTACCGCATCTGATACCGCGTCAGCTCCTCGTAGAACTTCGTCCGGGCGGCCATGTGATAGGGATAGACCCACAGCGTTCCCACGCCGATGCACAGCGCGCCCACGATATACCAGCCCAAAAAGCTGAGATCCAGCATAAAAAGGTCCATCTTATGTCCGTCCATCAGCCGGATGCTCTCGTCCATACAGGCCCGCCAGTCATACTCCGGGTGATCGACCTTTACAAAAAACGCCTGCGAATAGGAATACGCCTTCACGATACCGGGAACCACCAGCAGCAAGCCCCACAGGAACGTAAAAAGACTGCTCAACAGGCCCAGCAGCAGCGTGCCGCCGAAATCCTCCGGGAAGCCCCGGAACACGTCCGCTACGTTCATGGGCTGGCCATCCCGGCTCTGCTTGAGGAACACATACGCCACCCCGTATGTCATGGGGCCGCTCAAAATCAGCGCGCCGACGCCAGGCAGCAGTCCGCCCGCCGCCGAGCAGATGGCCATGGCAATGAAGCACACCGCCAACGCCGTCAGCCACTCGTTTTTAAAAATACCGCCGCCAAGCTGCGCCCTGGCCTGCGCCTTCAGCTCCGCTCCTGTCATAAAATGCCTCGCTTTCCGCTTATGCGTCCGCGCCGGTCTCTGCCGGCGCTGTTTCGCCGAATACGGCCAGGAACGCTTCCCGCTCCATGGTCTCGTGCTCTAAAAGATAGTGTGCCACGGCGTCCAGCTTATCCCGCTGGGCGGTCAGAATTTCCTGACAACGGCTGTACGCACCGTCCACCAGTGCCCGTACCTCCTCATCGATCTGCGCCGCCACGGCCTCGGAATAGCCCCGGCTGTGGCCCATGGTGCGGCCGATGAACACCTCGTCATGGCCGCTGTCAAAAGACACGGTCCCCAGCCGCTCGCTCATACCGTACACCGTCACCATTTTCCGGGCGATAGCCGTGGCCCGCTGAATATCGTTACTGGCCCCGGTGGAAATATCCCCAAGACACAGCTTCTCCGCCACGCGGCCGCCCAGCAGACCCACGATCTGGTCCTCCATATAGTGCTTGGAGAGGTAGGAACGGTCCTCCTCCGGCAGAGAAACGGTCATGCCGCCCGCCTGCCCCCGTGGGACAATGGTGATCTGGCTCACCGGGTCCTGCCCCGGCAGAGCGTGCATCACAACGGCATGGCCCGCCTCGTGATAGGCAGTCAATTCCCGCTCATGCTCCGGGATGACCCGGCTCTTTTTCTCAGGACCGGCGATGACCTTGATCTCCGCGTCCTTCAGATCCTGCATGGTGATAAAGTGCTGATTTTTCCGTGCGGCCAGCAGCGCGCCCTCGTTGATGAGATTTTCCAGATCCGCGCCGGTAAAGCCGGCGGTGCCCCGAGCCAGACAGCTCAGATCCACATCCTCCGCCAGAGGCTTACCCTTGGCGTGGACCTTCAGAATTTCCTCCCGGCCCTTGATGTCCGGCAGGCCCACATAGATCTGCCGGTCAAAGCGGCCCGGACGCAGCAGGGCAGGGTCCAGTACATCCGCCCGGTTCGTGGCGGCAAGGACCACCACGCCCTCATTGGCAGCAAAGCCGTCCATCTCCACCAGCAGCTGGTTGAGCGTCTGCTCCCGCTCGTCATGTCCGCCGCCAAGGCCCGTGCCTCTCTGGCGGCCCACGGCATCGATCTCGTCGATGAACACAATGGCCGGGGACTGCTTTTTCGCCTGCTCAAAAAGGTCCCGGACGCGGCTTGCGCCCACGCCCACGTACAGTTCCACAAAGTCGGAGCCGGAAATGGACAAAAAGCCCACGCCGGCCTCTCCGGCGACAGCCTTGGCCAGCAGCGTCTTGCCAGTGCCCGGAGGGCCTACCAGCAGTACGCCCTTGGGGATTCGGGCGCCCAAGTCGATATACTTCTTGGGGTCCTTCAAAAACTCCACGATCTCCTGAAGCTCCGCCTTTTCCTCATCGGCGCCGGCCACATCGTCAAACGTGACCTTCTTATCCTGATCGTTCAGCGTTCTGATTTGTGCGGAGCCGAATTTCGCCATGCGGTCCGGCCCCATGCCGCCCTGCGCCCGGACACTCATCATGTACCACATGGCGCCGAACACCACCGCCATCACCACGTAGGGCAGAATGATCTCCAGCCAATCCGTTCCATCCGGCGGGGGATAGCTGTAGGAGGTCAGGATGCCCGCGGCCTTCTGCTCCTTTACCAAATCATTGAGGTCATTGTAAAAAAGGGTATAGTCATGGATGCGGCAGCGGACCGTGCTTCCGTCATGAAGCTGCATCATCAGCGTGCTGGAATCCGTGAACTGGAAGGACTCCACCTTCTGCTGCTCAAAAAGCTGCACCATCTGGTCATAGGTCATCTCGTCCTGCCGGTTCAGGGCTGTCAGCCAGCTAATGCACAAAAATACGATCATCAGCAGCGGCAAAATGCCGATGCCGGGTCTTCTCTTTCCCATTGGGGTCATGCGCCCCCCTTCCGTTTTGTTTGAGTCTTACGCCTTTTCGTAAACCTGCGGCTTCAGTACGCCGATATAGGGCAGGTTGCGGTAGAGCTGGGCATAGTCCAGTCCGTAGCCCACCACAAATTCGTCCGGCACCACAAAGCCGGACAGGTCTGCGCTTACCGCCTTTTCCCGTCGGGCGGGCTTATCCAGCAGCGTCACGATGGAAATGCTCTTGGCGCCCTTTGCCAGAAGATAGTTCTTCAAGAAAGCCAGCGTGTTGCCGGAATCGAGAATGTCCTCCACAATGACGATCTCACGGCCGGTAACGTCCTGCTGAAGATCGTGGCGAATCTGCACCCGTCCGCTGGACACCGTGCCGTTCTGATACGAGCTGACGGACATGAACTCAATGTCGCACATGATCTGCGTGGCCCGCACCAGATCGGCCATGAAGATGAAGGAGCCCTTCAGAACGCCCAAAAACAGGGGTCTGCGGCCCTGATACTTCTCATGGAGCTGTGCGCCCAGCTCCTGCACCCGCCCTTTCAGCTCCTCCTCGGATACCAATACCTTCAGGATATCCTTTTCCATCTCACTCGTCATGCTCATTCTCCTCTGTCTCTTTCAAAAATACTGCCCGCACCGGCATTTCATGCCGACCCGGCGCAAAATCCGCTTCCGCTTCAAATCCGGGAACCGCCGCGGCCCGTCCGTTCACCCGCAGCACCGGCAAAGCATCCCGCTCCATCGGGGAAATTCCCCGGTCCGCGCAGAGCCTCTTGAGCGTTCTTCCGTTCAGCCGGTCCCGCGCCTCCCAGCCCGTCACGCTCAGCGCCGCGCTGGGAGGAACGGAGAGGGGAAGGCCCTCATCTGTGTCCGCCGCTATTCTTACCCGCCAGGGGCCGAAGAAAACAGTCTGCCCCGGCAGAATGCGCTGTGACGCCAGGGGCTCCGCCTGCCGCAGCAGCCGCAGCGTTTCCCCCTCCCGCACCGCGATAACGCCGTAGGGAAGGGAAACCTGTCCTCGCTCCAACTCCAGCACGGAGTGCACATGGAGATAGCCGATGTCCTTTTCCCGGCCCGCCACGGCGGCAATAGCAATCTGTACCGCCCGGCTCCGCACCGCCTCCGGGGTGCTGTCCAGCGCCGACACAGGCAGCGCGGCGGACACGCCGGGTACCAGTTCCGCTTTTTTCAGCAGTATCTCCGCCGCTTCATGGAGCGCCGCCTCGTCCGCCGCCAGCAACGCCGCCGTTCTGGCCATGTTCTCCACGGCCCGGGGATTGGCTGCCCGCAGCACCGGCATTACCCGGTGCCGCAGGAGATTGCGGGTCATATCGTCCTTTTCATTGGTAGCGTCCTCCACATGGGGAACGTGATGCGCCTCTGCATACCGCGCCAGCTCCGCCCGGGTCATCCCCAGTAGCGGACGCCGGATTCTTCCCCGCACCGGCGGAATACCGGTAAGGCCCCGGAGCCCCGTACCCCGCAGCAAATTCAGCAGCATGGTCTCGGCGCTGTCATCGGCATGGTGGGCGGTCAGGATACAGTCAAAGCCTTCCCGCTGCCGCACCTCCTCCAAAAAGGCATACCGCAGTGTCCGGGCGGCCTCCTCAACGGAAAGCCCCTCCCGTTCCGCCTTGGCCCGGACATCGCCCCGGCCGGCGAAAAAGGGAATAGCATGGGCGGCGCACCAGTCCCGGACGAACCGCTCGTCCCGGTCGGCGTCCCCACCCCGCAGTTGATGGTTAAAGTGGGCGGCAGCGACCCGCCGTCCCTGTGCCTGTCCCCATTGGACCGCCATGGTCAAAAGACACATGGAGTCCAGCCCGCCGGAAACCGCGCACAGCGCGCCCCGCTCCGGCAGGAAAAAGTCAGGCTCATTCGTCCTCGTCATATCGGTTTTCCAGCGTGGCAAAAGTGGTGTACTCGGGCATCCACCGCAGCTCCACCTTGCCGGTCTCGCCATGGCGGTTCTTCGCCACGATGCACTCGGCAATGTTCCGCTTTTCGGAATCTTCATTATAGTAATCGTCCCGGTACAAAAACAGCACAATATCCGCATCCTGCTCGATGGCGCCGGATTCGCGCAGGTCAGAGAGCATGGGCCGCTTATCATCCCGCTTTTCGTTGGCACGGGACAACTGGCTCAGACAGATCACCGGCACGTTCAGTTCCTTTGCCATGATCTTCAGCATACGGGACATATCGCTGACCATCTGCTGCCGGTTCTCGCCGCCCCGGTTATTGCCGGAGGCGGAGGTCATCAACTGCAAATAGTCGATGACCACCAGCGCCAGCCCGTCGATGCGGCGGCACTTGGCGTTCATATCCGCCACGGACAGCATGGGGTTATCATCGATTCGGATGTCCACCTTGTTCAATACACTGGCCGCCGCCGCGATCTTTTCCCAGTCCGTTTCCCGGAGGGAGCCGGTCCGCAGCCGCCCGCTCTCCACGCAGGCTTCGGAGCTTAAAAGCCGGGTGGCCAGCTGCTCCCGGGACATTTCCAGAGAGAACACGGCCACGGTCTTTTTCTCCGACTTTGCCACGTTCAGCGCCACATTCAGTGCAAAGGATGTTTTGCCCATACCGGGTCGGGCCGCCAGCAAAATCAGGTCGGACTTGTTCAGACCCGTGATTTTGCGGTCCACGGCGGAAAGGCCGGTGGAAAGTCCCGGCAGGCGGCTTTCGCTCTCGCTCATTTCGCTCAGGCGGTCCAGCACCTCCGGCAGCACCATCCGCAGCGGCACCATGTCCTGCGCGCTCTGGCCCCGGCGCACGGCATAGATTTTCTGCTCGGCGGCCTCCAAAATTTCGCCCGCCTCACCGATTCCCTCCTGCACCAGCGCCGTGATCTCGCCTGCCGCCTGGGCTACGCCCCGCAGCAGCGCTTTGTCCCGCACAATGGCCACATACTCCATGACGTTGGCACTGGTGGGCGTGATCTCCATGAGCTGCGCCAGGTAGGAGCGGGTGGTATTTTCATCGTAGGTCCCGGCCTTCCGCATTTCCTCGCAGACGGTGATACCGTCAATGGGCCGGGCATAGGTGAACATGGTGTAAATGGTCTCGAATATCTCCCGGTTCTGGCGGAGGTAAAAATCCGAGGGCACCAGCTTATCCATTACCTCCTTGACACAGCCCTCATCAATGAGCATGGAGCCAAGGACCGCCTGTTCCCCCTCTAAGGAGTGGGGCATCTGCCGCAAAAGCAGGTCTTCATTTGCCACGGTGCTCTCCTTTCCGCTTCCCCGGAAGCACAAGTTAGACATACAATCATTTTTGTCAGGGCGCGTACCTGACAAAAATACATTGACTCAGCTGCCTTGGGCAGCGCTCACCAGTGAGTGGATCTCACTGGTGCGGGGGTTGCTCAAGGGGAAACCGCCGCAGCGCCGCCAGTGGCGGAATAAGCAAGGCTGTTTCGAGGATGCGGCACGATTTGCAGTCTTATCATAGAGACTGCAAATCGTATTGCCGCGACGGTGTATCCTGATCCCCCTTGAATTAGTCTTACTTCTCCTCGCAGACGGTGACATACACCGTGCCGCTGACCTCAAAGCCCAGCTTAGCCTTTACCTGATAGCTGCCGTAGGCTTTGATGGGCTCGTCCAGCACCAGCTTCTGCTTGGGGATGTCCACGCCGTACTGGGTCTTCAGGCCCTCGGAAATTTCCTTGGTGGTCACGGCACCGAACAGCTTGCCGCCGTTGCCGGCCTTGGCGCTGAGCTTCACCGGGCAATTTTCCAGCTTACCGGCGATCTCCTGTGCCTCGGCCTTCAACCGGGCCTCCTCGGCCTTCCGGGCCTTTTCCTTCAGGTTCATGGTGTTGATGGCGTCCGCCGTGGCGGGAATCGCCAGCTTCCGGGGCAGGAGGAAGTTCCGGCCGTAGCCCTCGGAGACCTCTATCATCTCGCCCTTCTTGCCCTGACCCTTCACGTCCTGCTGTAAAATCACTTTCATGTTATATATCCTCACTTTCCGAATGTTCTGAATGAATTTGCTTTTTCAATTCCTGAAGCTCTGCTTCCAGCGCTTCGACTTTTTGCGCCATACTGCTCCACGCGCAGACAGCGACCGCCAGAATCAGCGCGATCACAGCACCTGCCCGATAGATGCCGGTACCTCTGAGATCAAACAGCATCCACCCACCAAAGAAGATAAATACCTCCATCAGGATCAGGCAGACCGCATACGCCTTCAAAAACGTCTTCATAAGCCGCCTCACTTTTCAAAGTAAGCGTCCAGCACGCCAATGAGCTGCTGGCGGACGCTCTCCGGGTCGGAATCCTCCACACGGCCGCCTGCGGTGGTGGAGTTTCCGCCGCCGCCCAGCGCCTCCAAGATTACCTGCACATTGATCTCGCCCAGGGAGCGGGCGGAGATCAGCACCGCACCGTCTGCGGCGTAAATGACGAAGGACGCCTGCACGCCCTTGAGCGTCAGCAGCTCGTCCGCCGCCTGTGCCGCCGCCACGCGGTCCACACCCGGCTCCTCCACCACGGCAACGGCGATATTCTCCCGGTACATTTCCGCCCGGCGGATAATATCGTATTTTGTCACCATGTCCTTGAGGTCATTCTGGAACAGCCGCTGGACCTCCGCCGTGTCGGCCCCGGCGCGGCGCAGGAACGCCGCCGCCTCAAATGTGCGCTCGCCGGTGCGGACGGTGAAGTCCTTCGTATCGAGCATGATGCCCGAGAGCATTGCCTCCGCCTCCACGCGCAGGATGTCCGGCTGCTCGACCAGCTCCTCGAGCAGCTCCGTCATCAGCTCGCAGGCCGACGACGCATACGGCTCGTGGAAGCTGAACGCGGCGTTTTCTATGTAGCTGGCGGCGCGGCGGTGATGGTCGATGACCGCCACCCGGTTGCAGGACTCCAAAAGCTGGGGGCTTTCCACCATGTCCGGCCGGTTGGTGTCCACCACCACCAGCAATGTGTCCGCCCGCATCTGCAAAAAGGCGTCCGCCGGTGTCAGAAATACGTTTTCGTATTCCGGCAGCGCGCCCAGCTTTTTCAGCAGGGGCACAGCGGCGGTATGATTCCCATCAATGACGATATGCGCTGTTTTGCCCCGCTTTCGGGCGGCGCAGCAGATGCCCGCCGCCGCGCCCACGGCGTCCATATCCGCAAAGGCGTGGCCCATGACATAGACCTCGCCGGCGTCATTCATCAGCTCCCGGAGGGCATTGGCCATAACCCGGGACTTCACCTTCGTCCGTTTTTCCGTGGACTTGCTCCGTCCGCCGTAGAACGCGAAGTCCACCTGATTGCGGACCACAGCCTGATCGCCGCCCCGGCTCTGGGCCATTTCCAGCGACAGCTTGGCATTTTTATACAGCTCCGGAATGCTGGGGGAGTCCTTGCCGATGCCGATAGAGAGCGTGGGACTCGTGCTCTCTGTCACCTTAATGGCCCGGACCGTATCGAGAATGGAAAACTTCTCGTCTACAAAATGCTGGAAATACTGCTCCTCAAACAGGAACAGGTAATGGTCCCGGTCCGTTTTCAGCAGAATGCCGTGTCCGGCCTCCGCCCATGTGCGGAGCTTTTCATCGATCTGCGCCAGCACGGCGCTGCGCTGGGTGTCCTCGCAGGCCTTCATCAGATCCTCGTAATTATCCAGCATCAGAATCGCCGCCACCGGGCGGCTGGCCTCGTAAACATCCTTCAGGCGGTCGGCCTCCGTGGTTTCCACCCAATAGGTTGTCGCCACCATGCTCTGTGCGCCGCCCTTGCTCCGGGAGCGCACCAGACTGCCGTACACCCGGAAGCGGCGGTTGTTCATGGTCACCCGCTCCGGGCTTTCCTGCTTTCCGCTCAGCAGCCACTGGACCTGAAAATCCGGTACAGCCTCGGAAAGCCGCATCTCAAAAAGATGCTCCCGGACCCCCGCCAATTGCAGAAAGCTCTCGTTGCTCCAGATGATCTCCCCGGTGTCCGGCCGGAACACCAGCGTGGGCAGGGGGGAATTGATGAGGGTGGACTTGCTGGCGGTGTCCACGCTGCCGGTGACGGAGTCGATGTACTGCAAAACGCTCTGGCGGCGCTTCTGGTTGTTCTGCCGGAAATAAAAATACAGCAGGACCGTCACCGCTGCCTCCGCCAGGGCCAGCTTCCAGTTGACGGGAACCGCCACCACCACAAACAGCAG
>ERZ838516.3997-NODE-3997-length-11996-cov-2.487480_pt1 | contig 11996 bp, 12 predicted proteins | sample MGYA00519910_ERZ838516 | MGnify/ENA primary metagenome ERZ838516 (study PRJEB31850, sample SAMEA3708837) | human gut metagenome | biome: human gut; feature: human-associated habitat; material: faeces | place: China | collected 2014 ... | reverse complement strand
TGAATTTGTCCTGCATGGACTGCATATGCGTCACCTCCGGTATAACTTGTATTACTTTTCTTACGTTGTAGCACAATGCCGCCTGCAGCGCAAGCGTTTTTTGAATTTTTCGTCCGCGCCGATCATTATGTAAACCAAAAAGCACGAAAAAAGATCCCCCTGCTGCCCGGCAGGGGGATCACACCTTATCGAATAACTCAGAGCGCCTCGACGTCGGCGATGAAAGCCTGGATGGCTTCTTCCGGAACGAGCTTCTTGCTGCGGACCAGATTCACGATGTCACCAACGGTCTTCTTGTAGAAGAGCTTCAGGGGGTACTTGGTCAGGCTCGGAACGGACTTCATCATGACTTCCTTGCCGTTCATGTCCTCGATGAACGTCTTAACACTCAGCGTTTTGTAATCCATAATATGTTCTCCTTTCAATTTTGAACACATTGGCCATTTCCCCGAATCCCAATTGAAATGGCTTTGTTGTTCAAAGATTAACGCTTTTTGGGCATTTTGTCAAGTATAACGTATGATTTTCTTCGTCGCACCGTCATTTTTTATTCAGTAATCAACGCTTTGTTGTGTAACATTTGCGCACATCCGGAAAATTGTGTGGCAGGCAAGTGTACTTGCAGCCGCCGAATAGAATGGCCACAGGCAGAAACGGAGGGCTGAAAATGCTGTACAGTACCCTGATGCTGATGATGAGCAGCGCGTTTTTGATGCTGCGCCTGAGCCCCGGCGGGTCATTTCCGCGTCCGCTGAGCGAGGCCGAGGAGCGCAAATATCTCGACGCCTGGCTGCAGGGCGATCTGGAGGCGCGCAACGTGCTCATTGAGCGCAACCTGCGGCTGGTGGCGCACATCATCAAAAAATACTACACGCACTATGACGACACGGACGACCTGATCTCGATCGGCACGATTGGGCTCATCAAGGGCATCAACACCTACCGGCCCGACAAGGGCGTGCGTCTGGCGACGTACGCCAGCAAGTGCGCCGAAAACGAGATTCTGATGTATTTTCGCAGCACGCGCAAGAATGCGTCGGAAATGCTGCTCTCGGACGTGCTCGACACGGACGGCGACGGCAACAACCTGTCGCTGATCGACATCCTGTCCGAGGACGACGACATGGACGAACACCTCCAGGCAGACGAGGTCAGCCGGGCGCTGCGGCGCTGCATCGGCGAAGTGCTCGATGCGCGTGAAGCGGAGATCATCCGCCTGCGCTATGCCATCGGCGGCGGTGAGGCGCTGACGCAGCGCGAGACCGCGCAGCGCTGCGGCATCAGCCGGTCATACGTCTCACGCATCGAGAAAAAGGCCATCGAGAAGCTGCGCGCCGCGCTGCAGGCCGACGGTTACTGAGGTGTACATTGACAAGCGACGCAAAACACGGTAAAATTGCGGCGAAATGACAGGAGATGATACCATGGCGGAACAGGATCCCAACACAATGGTGCACACGCACGTGGACGAGAACGGCAACGTCATCACCCACTGCCACGGCGGCGAGGGGCACACCCACGCGCACCCGCACACCCACACGCAGACCAAGGCGGTCATCAACCGGCTGGCCCGCGCGATCGGCCATCTGGAGTCGGTCAAGCGCATGGGAGAGGACGGACGCGACTGTGCCGAGGTGCTCATCCAGCTCGCAGCCGTGCGCTCGGCGCTCAACAACACAGCAAAGATCATCCTGAAGGATCACATCGACCACTGTCTGGCCGACGCTGTGGAGACCGGCGACCAGCAGGCCATCGACGAGCTGAATCAGGCGATCGAAAAATTCATGAACTGAAGTCGTGCATCCCTCTGCCCCACCGGCAGAGGGATGCGCCATATCTGCGCGCAGCAAAAAAGGACGCCCGACCGGGCGTCCTTTTCGTTGCTTGAATTATGCGGACCGTTCCACCGAGAGCACCGTTCCGGTCTGCTGATCGACAGCCACGACGTAGCGGGGGTGGAAGTAGTACACCGTCGTAAGCGTCACGCGGTAGACCGGCTGCGCACCACTCTCGTCGAGCTGAACATCCCACGCGGCCAGGTCGCTCTCCGAGATACCGGCCGCCGCAATGGCGATCTTCAGCGCCTGCTCCTGCGTGACCGGGCCGACGGGCGGCGTCGGCGTCGGGGCAGGCGTCGGAGCAGGCGTCGGGGCAGGCGTCGGTGTCGGTGTCGGTGCCGGTGCCGGCGCCGGCATCGGGGTGGGCATCGGAGTCGGTGCCGGCGTCACGGGCGAATTCGGCCGCACCACCGGCGAGACCGGAACGATCTCCGCCTCTTCCGGCCGCTTCGGCTCATCGCCCGTCAGGCGGCAGACCTCAGTCGTTTCGGCATCGACGCTGCACACATAGTGCCGCTCGCCGTCCGAGAGCACGAACTCCATGACCATCTCGCCGTCAATGAGCGTAAAGCGCATACTCGCCCTGGTCACGTCATCCGTAGTCAGGCCGCAGCACGTAAGCGCCGCCTGCAGCGCCTTGTCATACGGAACATATACGCCGGTGCTGGCAGCGCCGATGGATTCGATGCCGGAAAGCTCCACCTGGTTGGACGCCGCCAGAATGTTCAGATCATTGATCGGCAGGCCGACCAGCTCGCTGCCGGTCAGATCCTGCACCTGGGCGCTGATCTGCCGGATCAGCATTGCCTTGCCGGCGCTGACGCCCACGGCAGAGGCATACGCCTCCAGCGCAGGATCGTCCTCGAGCACCTGCGCAAGGACCGCCGACTCCATGCCGCAGTCCGTCTGGGCGCTTTCCACAGCGTCCGCCAGCCGGCCGCACAAGCGCGCATCGCCCTTGCCGGCCTCGACCGTCACAAGGATCGAATTCGCATCCGCCGAGACATAGCCGTTCGCCTGCATATTGGCGACGATCGCGTCCGCCGCCGTCTGCAGGGACTGGTTGCGCAGCTCCAGACCGTCGAGCACCAACTGGGCATCCGGATTGCACGCACGGGCAGACAGGACGCGGCCGAGCTTATTGACCGTCAGCTCGATGCTGGGGTTGGCATCAAGCGTGGCGACGCCGCCGGGCACCTGCGTAGCATACAGCCCGCCACCGAGGATGACCAGGAAAAACACTGCCGCTGCGGCGACCCAGCCCCGCCAGGCACTGCGGCGCTTGCGCTCCGGCATCGGGACGACCGGCGCTTCCTCCGGCTGCTGCGCCGGAGACTGGACGCGCGCAAGGATGCCGCTCCAGCAATCCGGCGTTACGGCGGCGACCTCAGCCCGCAGCCGTTCCAGCAATTCCTTATCGGTCAAGATCGTCACCTCCCATCGAATTGCGCAGCTTTGCCAGCGCGCGGTTATAGCGTGAAATAGCGGTTGCCTGCGGGATACCCAGCAGGTCGGCAATTTCTCTGTGCTTGAGTCCGGACAGCGCGTGCAGCATCACGATCTGCCGCTCGCCGTCCGTGAGCGTATGCAGCACTTTTTCAAGCACCATATGGTTTTCCGTCGTCTGATAAGCGTCATGCGTATCCTCCACATGAAACAGCTCATCAAAGGACAGGTTCTTACTTTCTGCCCTGCGCAGGCGCATCAACGCCAGATTGCGCGCGATCGTCAGCAGCCACGCCATCGGTTTGCCCGACGGCTGATAGCCCGGTGCCGACTGCATCACGCTCACAAACGTGTCCTGCATCACGTCCTCCGCCGCCACAGGATCCCGAAGGATGGACAGCGCGAAGCCGTAAATGGAGGAGGACGTCTGGCGATACAGCACTTCCAGTGCCGCAGTATCCCCCTGCGCGATGCGCAGTATGAGCGCATCATCCGGCGGCTGGCCGCTGGCCATGCACGAACCGGCGCTGTGCATATCATCATTTTGCATAGAATTACCCCACATGAGAATAATGCCTGAAAACGAATTTTATTGCAAAAAATCTGAATTCGATCAATTTTTCGGCGCAAAAGCCGTCTTCGGCTCACAAACTCTTCTTAACCAATTATCATACGTGAAAATTGTCGGTTTGTAAAGGAAGATTCCAAACTTTTCTAAGGAAGCAGGCACATCTACGGTTCTTGTTCCGCAGTCACCTCAAGCGCATGGTTGAGCAGCACGCCAAGGATCAGCAGCAGTCCGAACGCCTGAAACCAGAACAGCAGGATCACGGCCGAAGCGAGCGATCCGTACACGAGGGAATACTTTGTGCTGTTGCCGATCAGCCACGACAGCAGGATGCTCATGCACACGATCGCCACGGCGGAAAACACTGCCCCCGGCAGCACCCGGTGCTGCGGCCGGCGCGGCGTGGTGAGCCGGTAGAGGATCAGGATCATCATCAGCAGAATGGCAAACAGGATCAAAAACCGCAGCCACATCCATGACCAGACGATGCTCACATGCGGCAGCAGCGCATCGAGCCAGAGCAGAAAGTGCTTGCCGGTCAGCATGAGCAGGATGCACAGGTACAGCACCAGCAGAAACGCCACGGAAAAGGCCACGCTCACGATCGTGCTGCGCACGATGCCGAAGCGTTTGCCGCCGTGGATCTCGCCGACGATGGCGGCCATGGCGCGGAAAGCGGCCGACGCGCTCGTGATCATGACCAGCAGCGCGGCAAAGAACATGACCTCGCTCGTGTTGCCGGACACGTAAGTCAGAAAGTCCGATACGAGCGCCTGCGTCTCGCGCGGGAGCACGAGCGTCTCGACGATGCGCAGCACGGCGGCCGGGTCGCGCAGGATGAGCGCAAGCAGGTCGTACATACAGATGATGACTGGAAACAGCGCCATGACCATGTAATAGGCGATCTCGGCCGCCGAGCGCGTCACGCGCCGGGCGAGAAACGTGTCCGCCATGGACATCAGAACGCGGGTAATGCGCCAGTTTTTCAAGCGGCTGCCTCCTCCGTTGGAATGCAAAAACCGCCTTCACAGGAGCGAAGGCGGTTTTGGTCAAAAAATGTCGAATTACTTGGAATTGAAGATCTTGAAGATGCTGTCGAACGGATCTTCCTCCGCGGGCGCGGCAGCGTCCGCAGCCGGGGCAGCGGCCGGAGCCGGCGTCGCCGGAGCGGCCGGGGCCGCAGCCGGAGCAGCAGCCTTGGCAGCGGTCGCCGCGGCCGTGTAGAGGCCGGCAGCGGGGGCCTGCGCCGGAGCGGCGGCAGCCTGCTCGGCCTGCGCCTTGCCCGGCTCGTCGAAGCCGGTGGCAATGACGGACACGCGGATCTCGTCGTCGAGCGAGGGATCGAAGCTCGCACCGAAGATGATGTTGGCGTCCGGGTGCGCAGCCTCCTGAACGAGGTTTGCGGCCGTCTCGACATCCTCCAGGCCCATATCCTCAGAGCCGGTGATGTTGATGAGCACGCCGCGCGCGCCGTTGATGGACGTCTCCATGAGGGGGCTGGCCACGGCCATGCGGGCGGCGTCCTCCGCCTTGCCCTTGCCGGCGGCGCGGCCGACGCCCATGTGGGCGAAGCCGGCGTCCTTCATGACGCAGGTGACGTCCGCAAAGTCGAGGTTGATGAAGCCGGTGTTCTTAATGAGGTCCGAGATGCTCACGACGGCCTGACGCAGGACATCGTCCGCGATCTCGAAGGCGTTGGCCAGCGTGACCTTCTGGTCGGTGGCGAACTTCAGCCGGTCGTTCGGGATGATGAGCAGGGAGTCGACCTTGCCCAGCAGCTCGTTGATGCCGACCATGGCCTGATCCATGCGGCGCTTGCCCTCGAACTTGAAGGGCTTGGTGACGACGCCGACGGTCAGGATGCCGGCCTCGCGGGCGATGTCCGCGATCGTGGGCGCTGCGCCCGTGCCGGTGCCGCCGCCCATGCCGGCGGTGATGAAGACCATGTCCGCATTCTCCAGGCTCTTGGCGATGTTGTTGCGGCTCTCCTCGGCGCTGCGCTTGCCGACGTCAGGATCGCTGCCGGCGCCCTGACCATGGGTCAGCTTCTCGCCGATCTGGATCTTCTGATCCGCGCTCGAAACGGCCAGAGCCTGCTTATCTGTATTGACAGCCACGTACTCAATTCCCTGAGTGCCGGACTTAACCATGCGGTTTACGACGTTGTTGCCGGCCCCGCCGACGCCAACGACCTTGATGGTGACGACATTTTCCGGACCGGACTCGGTAGCAAAGGACATATTCGGTTCCTCCCTGTTGTTTCTATTTGTATCAGCGCTCGGCGCGTGTGCGCTCTGAGGGCCGTTTCTTGGCGGATTTCGCTTTTGTCTGTTCTTATTCTTTCCCATTTTATATCGTTTTCCTTATCAGGTCAATCTTTTTTTGTGAACAATCAGCCGGGGCTGAAATGTGCGCGTTTGTCGATCGACAGGTCGATGGTGCCGGCATCGCTGGCCGTGAGCTGGGAGACCGCGCTTTGCAGCATACCGAATTTGTACTCGACATTTTCATTCGCGCCGAGGCGCACCGTGAATCGTCCGTCATAGGTGAAGCCGGGGTTGGACGCATCCGACAGGTCGATGACCGTGACCTTGGACGCCATGTCGCGCGTGAGCAGCTGGCCGAGGATCGCCGCCAGATACGTGACCTTCGGCGCATCGGCCTCACCGGCGTTGAGCACCTCGCCGACCTTCGGCTCGACCGGCGTAATGCCGTCGACCCGGGCAAGGCCGGTCAGCTCGCTCTCCGTGACGGATTTGAGCAGCTTGCAGTTCTGATCCAAAACCCAGTAACCGCCATCCGCCTGAACATAGGCCATGGCGCTGCTCTCCTGGATCGTGATGGTGACGCGGTTGGGCAGCGCGCGCGTGACCTTCGCTTTGTCCACATACGGGAGCTTGCTGAAGATGCGGCTGGCAGCCGAGAAACGGTTGATGAAAAACAGATTGTCGCCCGTGCCGATGCCGGAGGCCTCGACGACCTCCTCGGCCGTGTAGATGGAGTTGCCCACGACCTCGATCTTTGCAACACGGAAAAATACGCTCATGCCCAGGACGAGCGCCGCGCAGATCAGCAGAAAGATCAGCGGCTGCAGCAGCGACCTGCCCCGGCCGCCGGATGGGCGGCGGGGCCGGCGCGCGCGGCGCGGCCCGGGCTGCTTCGATTGTTTCATAGACAGGAGATTCCTTTCACCGCGACGCCGCGCAGCGCACATCGGCCCCAAGCGCCGACAGGCACGCATCGAAGCGGTCGTAGCCGCGGTTGATATAGCCGTTGTCGAGGATCTCGGTCTCGCCCTCGGCGGAGAGGCCGGCCACGATCATGGCCGCGCCGCCGCGCAGGTCGCTCGATGTGAGCGGCGCGCCGGTGAGCCGGTCGACGCCGGTGACATAGGCCACGCGCCCCTCGATGCTGACGGCTGCGCCCAGACGCCGGAACTCCTCGGCATGACGATAACGGTTGGTGAAGATGTTTTCAGTGAACACCGTGGTGCCCTTCGCCTTCAGGCAGGCAGCCATGAGCGGCGGCTGCGCATCCGTGGGAAAGCCCGGATACGGCTGCGTGACGACCGGCCGCGGCGCGGTGAGCCGCCCGGTCGATGTCAAGCGCACGGTGGACGCCGTTTTTATTATAGCACACCCAGCCTCGGAAAGCGAGTCCAGAACGGTCAAAAAATGGTCCGGATCTACGCCCTGCAGCTCCACATCGCCGCCGCAGGCGGCTCCGGCACACAAAATCGTCGCCGCGACGATGCGGTCCGGCATGATCGTGTGCTCCACAAACGGCTGCGGTCGGAAGCCGCTGACCGTGACCGTCGACGTGCCGGCGCCGGAAATGCGCGCGCCCAGCTTGCGCAGGTAGCACTGCAGGTCGAGGATCTCCGGCTCGCGCGCGGCGTTGCAGATGACCGTCTCCCCCGCCGCCGCGCAGGCGGCCAGCATGGCGTTTTCCGTCGCGCCGACGCTCGGAAACGGCAGCAGGATGCGCCGCCCCTTCAGATCGTGCGCGCAGCAGACGATGTCTCCGCCGCGCTCCGTGACCTCCGCGCCGAGCGCGCGCAGCGCGTCGAGGTGCAGGTTCACCGGCCGCGGGCCGAGCTCGCACCCGCCCGGCATGGACAGGCTCGCCGTTCCGAAGCGCGTGAGGATCGCGCCGAGAAAAATGACCGAGGAGCGCAGCTCCCGCATGAGATCGTGCGGGATGAAGTCGCGGTTCATGCCGCGGGAATCAATGCGCACCGTGTCCCCGTCGCGCTCCGCCGTGCAGCCGAGATGGCGCAGGATGCGCAGCGTGATCGTCACGTCCTTCAGGTCGGGCACGTTGTGCAGAACCGTCTCACTGCCGGCGAGCACGGATGCCGCCATAATCGGCAGCACCGCATTCTTGGCGCCCTGCACCTGGGTGCTCCCGGTCAGTCTGTTTCCGCCGTAAATGTGCCATATGCTCATAATCTTTCCTCCGCATAGCAAATTCATGCCATCCTATGCAGAGAAACGCGAGATTGTCATTTTGCGTGCCGGTCGGCCAGTTTCAGCACCAGATCGGCAATGCGCTCGGCGGCGTCGGAAACGCCGGCGGATTTCATGTTCTGCGCCATCTGCGCAAGCTGCGCGGGGTCGGCGAGCAGGTCGCTGACGAGGTTATACAGATCGTCTGCCGTGAACGCGCCCTCGAGCAGCACCTTCGCCCCGCCGGCGTGCTCGAGCACGCGCGCGTTGCGCTCCTGATGGTTGTTCGTGACGTTCGGCGACGGGATGAGGATCGCGGGCTTGCCGATGCACGAGAGCTCCGCGAGCGTGGACGCGCCCGCGCGGCAGAGCACGAGATCGGCCGCGTCCATGACGAGCGGCATGTCATAAATATACGGCCGCACGTCCATGCCGTGCGCAGCGAGATCGGCCGGGCACTTTTCGAGCAGGGCCGCGTGCATCTTCTCATAGCCGTTGCGCCCGGCCGAGTGGATGAGCGCAAACGGCGCGTCCGTGACGGCGGCGCGCGTGATGAACGCCGTCATGACCTCGTTCATGTACGACGCGCCGAGCGAGCCCCAGACCGACACAACCAGCGGCTTGTCCGGGTCGAGCCCGAGCTGGCGCTTGGCCTCCGCCTTGGAGCAGGCCGTGAACGCGCCGCGCACCGGCGTGCCGGTGACGACGACCTTGTCCTGCTCACTGTAGTGCTGCTTGCTCTCCTCGAAGCCGACGAGGATGCGGTCGACCGCGCCGGCAAGCATCTTCGTCGTCAGGCCGGGCACGGCGTTGGATTCATGCACGACGGTGGGGATACCGAGCTGCGCCGCCGCCTTGAGCACGGGGTAGCAGACATAGCCGCCGGTGCCGATGGCGACGTCAGGCTGAAAGTCCTCGATGATCTTGCGCGCGTCCTTCGTTGCCTGCCGCGCATTGTGCAGCGAGCGGAAGTTGTACATGATCTCCGACGGCTTGAGGCTGCGGTGGATGTTCGTGACCTCAATGGTCACGATGTCGTAGCCCGCGCGCGGGACGAGGTCGGTCTCCATCTTGCCGTTGGCGCCGACGAAGAGGATGCCGCAGTCGGGCATCCGGTCGCGCAGGATGCCAGCGACCGCGAGCGCGGGGTTGATGTGGCCTGCGGTACCGCCGCAGGTAAAGAGAAAATTCATAGTCAGTCCCTCCCGGAATATCGAAACTCAGGCGGCACGCGCCGCCGAGACAGCTTGCAGAATCGGATGCTACCGCGCTTTCTTCGTCGGAATGTCGCGCGATATGCTCAGAATAATGCCCATTTCACCGAGCTGCATCAGCAGCGCCGTGCCGCCGTAGCTGAAAAACGGCAGCGAGATGCCCGTGCAGGGGATGAGGTTCGTGACGACTGCGATGTTCAAAAACACCTGGATCGACAGCAGCGTCGTGATGCCGATGCCGACGAGGAAGCTGTAGCGGTCGGGCGAGTGCGCGGCGATCCAGTAGCCGCGGCAGATGAGCAGCGCAAACAGGATCAGGATCGCAATGGCGCCGACATAGCCGAGCTCCTCGCAGACGATGGAAAAGATATAGTCATTATGCTCCTCGGGCAGATAGAGGTACTTCTGCCGGCTCTGGCCGAGGCCGAGCCCGAGAAAGCCGCCCGAGCCGATGGAATACAGCGACTGCACGATCTGATATCCGGCAGCGCTCGTGTCGGCGAACGGATCGCGCCACGACACGATGCGCTTGTGCACATAGGGCACGAATTTGCTTGCGATGAGCAGCAGCGCGCCCGCGCTGCCCATGCCGACGAGCAGGTACGAGAGCTTGATGCCGCCGACAAACATCATCACGATCGCCAGCGCCATGATGATGATCGACGCCGACAGATGCGGCTCGAGCATGAGCAGGATGACGATGCCGCCGGTGATGACCATGAACGGCACAACGCCGTAGCGGATCGTCTGCATCTGGTCTTTGTATGTGCAGATCATGCTCGAGAAAAACAGCACGACCGCGATCTTTGCGATCTCCGACGGCTGAAACGTCGTGAAGCCGAGGCTCAGCCACCGGCGCGCACCGTTGACGCGAGTGCCGATGTGCGGGATCCAGACGACGGCAAGCAGGAAGATGCTCACGCCCAGCACCAGCAGCGACAGACGGCGGTAGGTCACCATGCGCACTTTGGACAGCAAGATCATGGCCACAACGCCGGCCACGGCAAAGGCCGCCTGGCGCACGAAGTAATACGTCGGCGACTTGCCCTGCGCATACGCGCGGGCGAAGCTCGACGAGAGTACCATGATGACGCCGATCGTCAGCAGCAGCAGCGTGAGCACGAAAAACGGCAGGTCGAAGCTGCCGCGCTTCGGCCCGGCGGACGCTTTCGCCTGGCGCGCGGGAAGTCTCAGATCGGAAATATTCATATAAGCACCTCCCTGCACCGCGGCGCGCGCCTCACACGCCGAAGCGGTGGAACACGCCGATGAACGACAAAACTGCAAACAGCACCGTCACGCCGGCAAACAGCGCCACGATCTGCGTTTCCTTCCACTTGTGGCCCGTCCAGCCGCCCATCTCGAGATGGTGGTGGAACGGGGACATTTTGAACACGCGCTTGCCGTGCGTGAGCTTGAAGTAGCCGACTTGGATGATATCCGACAGCGCCTCGATGATGTACATGATGCCGAGCGTCACAAGGATGAGCGGCATGTCGTAGGCAAAAGCCAGCGCCGCGACCGCGCCGCCGAGAAAGAGCGAACCCGTGTCGCCCATGAACACCTTCGCCGGGTGGAAGTTATAGATCAAAAAGCCCAGCAGGCCGCCGGCAAGGCCGGAGGCAAACACGCCGAGGGACAAAAACCGCTCGCCCCAGAGCATGGAGATGACGGCGAAGAAGATGCACACCGGCATCGTCGTGCTCGCGGCGAGGCCGTCCACACCGTCGGTGAGGTTCACGGAGTTGACCGTTCCGACGATGACGAAGGCCGCGAAGATGACATACAGCGGCTCGGAGACCGGCACCGTCTTGTTCCAGAACGGGATGTACAGGCTGTCGAGCGCGACATAGCCGAAGCGGCGCATGAGGAAAATGAACGCCACGGCCGCCGCCAGCTGCAGCAGCAGCTTCTTGCCGGCCGTCAGGCCGAGATTCTGCTTTTTCTTGAGCTTTTCATAGTCGTCCAGAAAACCGATCGCGCCGAACACGAGCGCGAACGCCAGACAAAACAGGTGCCCGTATTCGCCCTCAGCCATGCAATCAAAGCCGACCGACAGGCACACGACCGCGATCGCGGCGATGAACATCAGCCCGCCCATGGTGGGCGTGCCCTGCTTGGACATGTGCCACGTAGGACCGTTTTCCTTGATGCTCTGGCCCGCCTTGATGCGTTTGAGATACGGGACCAGGAAAAATCCGACGACGGCCGACACCGCAAACGCGATGACGAACGCCAGTATCAGCTTCAGTGTCATTTTTCTTTCTCTCTCTTCCTCTTGTCGAGTATTTCGGCGACGATCTCGCGCTCGTCCATGTGCACTTTCGTCTTGCCGATGATCTGGTAATCCTCATGGCCCTTGCCGCAGAGGATGATGACATCGCCGGGGCAGTGATTCTCGATCGCGTAGGCGATGGCCTCGCGCCGGTCGGGCCGCACGACATAGGGTGTGTGCGTCTCCTTGAGACCGGGAAGGATATCG
>ERZ838516.3982-NODE-3982-length-12042-cov-2.692667_pt1 | contig 12042 bp, 2 predicted proteins | sample MGYA00519910_ERZ838516 | MGnify/ENA primary metagenome ERZ838516 (study PRJEB31850, sample SAMEA3708837) | human gut metagenome | biome: human gut; feature: human-associated habitat; material: faeces | place: China | collected 2014 ... | reverse complement strand
AGCTTCTATTGAAGGCTATAATGCTACTATGAAGATTGGTGAGACACAGAGGCTTAGAAGTGACGAGGGCGGGTATTCTGCAAGCTGGTCATCTTCGAATACGAGCGTTTTGACGGTGACCGGAAGCGGATGGACTGCTATGGTAACAGCGGTTGGAGTCGGAACAGCGACGATTACTCATTATAACACTATTTATGGGTGGAAACAGGATTATGACACGGCGACAATTACCGTTACCGCAGATCCAATCACCGGAGTGACCTTGACCGGTGACAACAAAGTAAAATTATTTGGACAGGTTCAATTAAACGCAAATCTTCAGCCGACCACCGGTTCCGCAACACTTACTTGGGAGTCTTCAGACGAAAGTATTCTGACTGTAGATGAAACCGGTATGGTAACCGGAAGAAAGCTTGGAACTGCAACAATCACGGTATGGGCCGTAGATCATGCAGGACATCGATTTAGTGCAGCGAAAGAGATTACAGTAATCCAGGCAACTACAACAGAAGATGCACAGTTTTATTATTTAACTACTCCGACAGCTAACCCAAAATCAAATGATACGTCGGTATGGGGTCGCAACATTGGTACAGGTAAGATTGTGGTTACCAATGGTACCTGGGAAAATAATAAAAATATGCTGGATAGCGTTTCCAGTCGTGTAGTAAAATGGCCGAATGGAACAACCGGCAGCAGCCTGGAAATTACGCGGACAGGAACCTATGCATCTGACTGGAATACGATTTTTGAGGCATATAAGGCAGAAATAGAACGAGAGCATGGAAAAACAATCACAGAAGATGATATCGAATCTATCAAGCTTAAGCCTTATAAAATTTCCAGGAACAATGGCACGAATCCGGATAAGCATGTAGACTGTACGGTTGAAATCAAAGTAAAAGACGTTTATACAGCGAATTACTGGCTTTGGAATGCCGGACAGACCGGATATGAATACGCAGAGGCTCGTTCTTATTATAAAAATGATCAGACGAGCCCGACCGCAAGTAAGTACCCGGCTACAAAGACTGTAAACGGAGTAACATATACCTTCCTGGGATGGTATGATAATGAAGCGTTATCAGGTGAGGCTGTTACATTCCCGTATACCATCACAGATCATAATGTAAATTTCTATGCAAAGTATGTAGCTGGATATTATGTAGATTATGATTTGAATGGCGGTACCTGGGGAAGTGCTCAGACAAAATGGTTTAAGAATGTGGGTTCTACGGTAGTCGTTGTAGCCACAGAACCGACAAAGACAGGTTATGACTTTGCAGGCTGGACTTATTCCGAAGATGGAAGCAAGACATATCATGCAGACGATAGTTTTGTAATGCCGGAAAAGAATGTAAAGCTTACGGCAAACTGGACACCGCAGCAGAAGTCCTACACGGTAAATTATCTTCTGAATGGCACATCTGAGAAGGTACAGGATCCGACTACAAAGACAAGTACCTGGGGAACCGAGGTTACAGAAAATGCACCGGATATTTCTGGATATACGCATGTAGCTACAGACGATGCAACCAAGACGCATATCGTCGGTACCGCTCCGGATGAGATTAATTTCTATTATTATAAGAATGTAACACTGCAGGCAAACAGTGAGACATACACTTATGATGGTACAGAAAAGAGCGTATCTGGTTATACCAGAACCGATACCAATACAGGAGTTACGATTACTGGAGTAACAGCAGGCGCATCTGGTACAGATGCTGGAGAGTACGATGCAGTATTTGCTGGTGAGCCAGTAGGCAAACTGATTGATGAACAGCATATTGTTGCAGCAGCACTTCCGGGAAAATTAATCATTAATCCGATTAATGACTTGGTAACGGTAACGATTGTTGGTAAGAAAGAGTCTAAGATGTATAACGGAAGTGAGCAGACCACGACCGGATATACTGTAACAAATATTGAGGGCGGAAACGGAAAGTACACTGCTGCGAATGTGGCACTTGTAACACCTGGCAGCGATACCGCGACAGGTACTGATGCAAGGGCAATTCCTTATCCGATGAGACTTACTCCGGAATCTTTCCATAATATCAACAGCAACTTTACTAATGTACAGTTTCGTGTAACCGATGGTGAACTGACCATCACGAAACGTAATGTAGTTCTGACAAGTGCTGCAGCTTCCAAGTCTTATGACGGAACACCGCTGACGAATTCAGAGGTTACGGTAACCGGTGATGGGTTCGCAGACGGAGAAGGTGCAGACTATCATGTAACCGGAAGCCAGACAGTAGTTGGATCTAGCGACAATACATTTGCTGAACCGGCATACACACTTCATGATAACACCAAAGCAGGGAACTACAACATTACTACTGAGGAAGGAATATTAATCGTTATTGCGAATGACAGCGAAGTAGTCGTTACCATTAGGGAACACGGTGACACAGTAACATACGACGGAACAGCGCATACGGTGAGCGGATATGATGTAGTATCTATCAGCAACAACCTGTATCATGAAAATGATTTCACCTTTGTTGGTGATACTGCGCATCAGACAGTATCCGGAACCAATGCCGGAACGTATAATATGGCATTGTCAGCGACTGATTTTAGAAATGACAATGCGAACTTTAGTAGGGTTACCTTCGTAATTCAGGACAATACCCTGGAAATTGGCAAGAAGCTTCTGAAACTGACCAGCCCATCCGCTAATAAGATTTATGACGGTAAGGCACTGACAGCAACCAATCTGACGATCGATGGTCTGGTAGCTGCAGATGCTGACAAGCTTACTTACAAGGTAACTGGTACTCAGACAGAAGTTGGCACGTCTACCAACACATTTAATTTCACACTGGATCCTTCTGTAATAAACAACTACGACGTACAGACCACGATGGGAGAACTGAAAGTTACTCCGGTTACCAATGAAATTGTTGTAAAGATCACTGGTAATAAGACCAACGAGAAATATGACGGTATTGCGAAAACGGCAGAGGGCTATACTTACGTTGTAGAATGTGCAGGTGCAGATGCAAGTAGCCTGTATTCTGCTGCAGACTTTACATTCAGCGGAAATGCTAAGGTGACGGAGAAAAACGCCGGTGAATATCCGATGGGACTGGATGCAAGCCAGTTTACAAACAAGGATAATAACACCTTCCAGAAAGTAAGTTTTGTACTTGTTTCTGATGGTGAGTTAACGATTACAAAGAGAAACGTTACCCTGACCAGTGCAGATGATGAAAAGGTTTATGATGGAACAGCATTAACCAATAGCATTGTGACGGTAAGCGGTGATGGATTTGTAACGAATGAAGCCCCGAGCTATGATGTAATCGGAACCATAACGAATGTTGGTGAAGTAGATAATGAATTTACCTATGCATTTGCAAAAGGGGTAAATGCAGATAACTACAATATTACACCAGTCTTTGGCAAACTGAAGGTGACTCCGGTTACTGAAACTGTGACCGTTACCATCAAAGAAAACAGTGGCACTGTAGAATACGATGGTACAGAGAAAACAGTAACGGGTTATACCGTAGAGAGCATCAGCAATCCACTATATACGGTCAACGATTTCACCTTTAGTGGAAGCGCAGAGGTTAAGGGCACGAATGCCGGAACATACAATATGAATCTGAGCCCATCTGACTTTACAAATACGAATACCTCTAACTTCCCGAATGTAACATTCGTTGTAGAGGATGGACAGTTAGTAATTCAGAAACGCAGCGTAACCCTGACAAGTGGAAGCGATTCCAAAGCTTACGATGGAACAGCATTAAAGAAAGAAACCGTTGAGGTAACGGGTGATGGATTCGCAGAAAACGAGGGTGCAGACTACAGTGATTTTGCAAGCCTGACCGAGGTTGGTGAAACGGATAATACCTTTACCTATACGCTGAAGAGCAATACCAGCAAGGACAACTATGAGATCAGCGTAGTGGAAGGCAAGCTGACAATTGCAGCAACTGCAGATGAAGTTGTAGTAACCATTAAGGAAAACAGTGGTACAGAAACCTACGATGGAACGGAGAAAACCGTAACCGGTTATGCTGTTCAGTCTATCAGCAGTAAGCTGTATACGGAAAAAGACTTCACTTTCAACGGAAAAGCAGAGGTTAAGGGAACCAACGCCGGAATCTATGACATGGAACTGACCCCTGCTGATTTCCGGAATACGAATCAGAACTTCACGAAAGTAACGTTTGTGATTGTAGATGGCAAGCTTACCATTGAAAAACGTAAAGTAACTCTGACTAGTGCTTCTGCAAGTAAGGATTATGATGGTACTCCGCTGACAGCAAAAAATGTGACCGTAAGTGGTGATGGTTTTGCAAATGGAGAAGGCGCAACCTACGATGTATATGGTTCTCAGACTGAAAGCGGAAGCAGTAAAAACCATTTCCGTTACAGCCTGACTCAGGGAACCAACACAGATAACTATAAATTTACAGAAGACCTGGGAGACCTGACCGTTCGTGCGATTGAAACTCCGGTAGTTGTAACCATTCGTGGTAAGCATGCTGAGGCAACTTACGACGCAACGGAAAAATCTGTAACGGGTTATACCGCCACAGCTGATAATACAAATTATCCGCTGAATGATTCTTCCATCAAGTTTATCGGCGATGCAACGATCAAAGGAACTGATGCAGATACATATAAAGGTACACTTGACGCGGCTCAGTTTGAAAATATCAACAAGAACTTTAAGGATGTAACCTTTAAGGTGGTAGATCCTGGTGAACTGGTAATTAAACCGGTTGAGATTACTCTGACCAGTGCAGATGCTGAAAAGGTTTACGATGGAACTGAGTTAACCAACAACAAAGTGACCGTAACGGCGGGAGCATTTGTAGGAAGCGATGGAGCAACTTACAATGTTACTGGCAGTCAGCTGAACAAAGGTACAAGTAAGAACACGTTCACCTATCAGTTGAACGAGGGCACAAAGAGTACCAACTATGCGATCACCAAAGTTTATGGAAATCTGACTGTTAATCCGGTAACGGATATAGTTACCGTAACCATTACAGGACATAGTCGCACAGAGAAATATGATGGCGAAGAGTATACCGTAAGCGGTTATGAGATAGCTGCCGATAACTCGCTTTATAAAACTTCCAATGTTCAGTTTAATGGAGCGAAAGATTCTGCAACCGGTAAAGATGTTGGTTCTTATACAACAGAATTAAACGCAGCAGATTTTGTGAATACCAACGAAAACTTTGCAAGCGTAACCTTTGTAATCCAGAATGATATTGTGCTGACAGTTCAGAAACGTGCAGTGACTCTGACCAGTGCAAATGACAGCAAGGTATATGATGGAACACCGCTGACCAACAGCGAGATAACCGTTGGTGGAGATGGATTTGCAAACGGTGAGGGCGCAACGTACGAGGTAACTGGTACACAGACAACTGCCGGAACCAGTGATAATACCTTTAATTACATTTTAAACGCCGGAACCAATGCAGATAACTATGAGATCAGTAAGCATGAAGGTAAGTTGATTGTAACTGCTACGAAAGATGAAGTAGTCGTAACTATCACAGAACAGAGCGGAAGCTTCTTGTACAATGGTACGGAGCATACAGTAGCTGGTTACACAGTAACAAATATCAGTAATCCTCTCTATCACGAAGCAGATTTTACGTTTACAGGCAATGCAGAGGTGAAGGCAACCGATGCTGGCACTTACGATATGGAATTGAAAGAAGCTGATTTCCATAACATAAATGCAAGCTTTGAAAAAGTAAAATTCGTGATTGTGGATGGTAACTTGACCATTGAAAAGCGTAAAGTGACGCTGGCCAGTGCAAATGCAAGCAAGGTGTATGACGGTGAAGCATTAACAGCGCAGACCGTAACCGTAACTGCCGGAGATGGCTTTGCAGAAGGCGAAGGTGCAACCTACAAAGTAACCGGAAGCCAGACAAAGGTTGGTACGAGTGAAAATACATTCACCTACAATTTGAATGGAAATACCAAGCCTGAAAACTACGACATTGAACTAGTCTATGGCAAACTGGAAGTTACTCCGGTAACTGAAAAGATTACCGTTACTATCAAGGGTCACACTGAAACCGTTAAGTACGACGGAGATGAGCATAGCGTAACTGGTTATGATGTAACGATTCCGGCAGGCAGCCTGTATACGGAAAAGGATATTACTTTCAGCGGCAAGGCAGAGGCGAAGGGAACGGATGCTGACACTTACAATATGGGTCTGAAAGCGGAGAACTTCGCAAACAGCAATGGCAACTTTGCCAATGTAGAGTTTGTAGTGGAGGAAGACGGTAAGCTGACGATCACAAAACGTGATGTTACCCTGACCAGTGCAGATGCTGAAAAGGTTTATGATGGAACCGCACTGACCAATGACACTGTAACGGTAAGTGGCGATGGATTCGTAAAGAATGACGGCGCAACTTACGATGTAACCGGAACCATTACCAATGTTGGTACGAAACCGAATACCTTTACCTACACCCTGAATGAGGGAACAAAGGCAGACAACTACAACATCACACCGCAGGAAGGTAGCTTAGAGATAAAACCGATCACTGATGAAGTAGTTGTGACCATCGCAGAGCATAGCAATTCTGCCAAGTATGACGGCAAGGAACACAAGGCAGAGGGTTATGATGTAACCAGGATCAGCAATGACCTGTATCATGAAAGTGACTTCAGCTTCACCGGAGATGCGTCCCATAAGACAGTTGCTGCAACTAATGCAGGTTCTTACGATATGGGATTGCTGGCAGGTGATTTTACCAACAACAACGGTAACTTTACCAATGTTCGCTTCTCAATCGAGGATGGCAAGTTAGAAATCGCGAAACGAGATGTGACATTAACCAGTGGAACCGGCAGTAAGACCTATGATGGAACTGCATTAACCAATGATACTGTAACAGTAGGCGGTGATAAGTTTGCAGATGGCGAAGGCGCAAGCTACAATGTAACCGGAAGCCAGACTGAAGCTGGAAGCAGCTATAATACTTTCACGTACACACTGAATGAAGGCACAAACGAAGATAACTACAATATCACCAAGACAGAGGGTAAGTTGACCGTATCTCCGAGTGCAGATGAAATTATCGTAACCATTTCCGGTCATACAGATAACAAGACTTACGATGGAAAAGAAATGACGGTAACCGGTTATGATGTTTCCATCAGCAACCCGGCCTATACAGAAGGCGATTTCAGCTTCAATGGAAATGGCACACTGTCTAAGACCGATGCCGGAACCTACTCAATGGGGCTGAAGGCAAGTGATTTTGCGAATACCAACGGAAACTACAGCAATGTAATCTTCAACGTAACCGATGGTTCTCTGGTGATTGCAAGGAGAAAGGTAACTCTGACCAGTGCAACCGATCAGAAGACCTATGATGGAACCGCATTGACCAACGATTTCGTAGCAGTATCCGGAGATGGCTTTGTGGATGGCGAAGGTGCAACCTACAAGGTGACCGGAAGCCAGACCAATGCTGACTATAGTAAGAACACCTTTACTTACACGCTGAATGATGGCACCAAGGCAGACAACTACGAGATTGACAAAGTTGAGGGAACCTTAACGGTAGATCCGAGAGAAATCACCATTACTGCAGATGAAGCATCCAAGTATGTTGGTGAGGCTGATCCGGAAGACTATATCTCTACTCCTGGTGTTGTGACGAGAATTATGAGATGGATCCGTCCGGAAGCTGCTTTTGGCGCAACCGTAACAAGCGGTGAAGTAGTAGCGGGTGATAAGCTTGCTTTCAAGGTAACCAGACCGGGTGCTGGCAAGGATGAGGCAAGAGGTACTTACAAAGATGCAGTTGAAGTTACGGAGACTGACACAGCAGCAAATGCAAACTATAAGATTACCTGGATCCCGGCAGACTTCCACATCTATGAAGATGGACTGAAAGTTTAAAAGACTGTCAAGGCTCCGACCGCTCCGAAGACTGTATTCGAGCTTGGCGATGTGATGGAATTTAACATCAAGGTAACCAACACTGGTAATACGGATCTGAAAGACGTAATTGTAAAAGACGAGTTAAACGGTGCAACCATTGTTGCCAATATAGGTGAGTATACTGTGAATGCAGACGGAACCGCAACCATCGCTGTATTAACAGCAGGTGCTTCGGTTGATGTGAAAGCAACTTACACAGTAAAAGCAGCAGATCTTGGCAACACAAGCTTTACAAACAAAGCAACCGCAACAGCAAAGACCGAGAACCCGAAGAAACCGGATGGCAAGGTAACTGGAGAAGATGAGACCGATCCGATCGCCATTGATTCCAGAACCACGGGTGGCGGCAACAGCGGTGGCGGTGGCGGCGGAAGCTCTTCCGGCCCGCGTGACAACGGTGGATCTTCCTCCGGCGGCCCGGGAACAACAACCGTAACCATTGACCCGGATGCAGTTCCGTTAGCAAACCTGCCGAACGAAGATGGAGCAGCTGATCTGCTAGTGATCGACGATGAGGACGTTCCGTTAGCGGCACTTCCGAAGACCGGTCAGAGCGGAGCAAGCGGACTGGTACTCTTCCTGTCCAGCATGATGCTCGCAGCATTCGTGGCAGTCAGCAAGAAACGCGAAGACGATAAGTAATGGAATCGTTTTCAGCCATAAGTAATACAGCGAAAGCGCTTGGGAGCGAAATGCTCCCGGCGCTTTTCTGGTATCCTAAAGTTTGTCGAAGCGTTCTCATTGCAATACATTCCGAATTTTGCTATTCTATATTTATAAAAAACCATGTTTACAGGAAGCAGCATAGGAAGGATAAAATGATGTATTTAATTGCAGGACTTGGGAATCCCACACGGGAATATGATAAAACGAGACATAACGTTGGCTTTTCAGTGATCGATGTGCTGGCGGACAAATATAATATTGATGTGAGCGACCGCAAGCACAAGGCGCTGTGCGGCAGGGGCGTGATCGAGGGGGAGAAGGTGCTTCTCTTAAAGCCTCAGACCTTCATGAACTTAAGCGGCGAGAGCATCCGCGAGGCGGTAGATTATTATAAGATCGATCCGGAGGATATCATTGTCATTTACGATGATATCAGTCTGGAGCCGGGACAGCTGCGCATCCGGTTAAAGGGAAGCGCCGGCGGGCATAATGGAATCAAGAACATCATTGCGCACCTGGGCACCCAGGAGTTTCCGCGCATCAAGGTGGGCGTGGGCGCGAAGCCGCCGAAGATGGATCTGGCAGATTATGTGCTGAGCCGTTTCGGAGCAGAGGAGCAGAAGATCATGGATGAGGCGTTTGGCGAGGCAGCTGAGGCTGCGGTCATGATGATGACAACCGGAGCGGAGCGTGCCATGAATCATTATAACGCCAAAAAGAAAGCGGAGTAGGTATCATGAGCAGAGTATTTGCAAATCCACTTACAGAATTGGCGGAGTTTGAACAACTTCAGGAGTGTCTGAAAAAGAAGAAAGGGCCGGTGCAGGTCAGCGGCTGTCTGGATTCCCAGAAGGTACACCTGATGCAGGAGACCATGACAGACCGGCCGTGGAAGCTTGTGGTAACATATGATGATGCCAGGGCACGGGAGATTTACGATGATTTCGGCTGCTTCCGGGACAATGTCTGGCTGTATCCGGCGAAGGATCTGCTGTTTTACAGTGCGGATATTCACGGCAATCTGCTCACCAGGGAGCGGCTGCAGGTTCTGCGCCATCTGATGGAGGATCAAAACGGTGTCGTGGTGACCACCATGGACGGCCTGATGGACCATCTGCTTCCGCTGCGCTGCATGCAGGAGCAGGTGCTTCATCTGGAAACGGGACAGGAGCTGGACCTGGAAGCCTGGAAGCTTCGTCTGGCTGAGCTTGGCTATGAGCGTATGCCGCAGGTGGACGGTATGGGACAGTTTTCCGTGCGGGGCGGCATTCTCGATATTTATCCGCTGACGGAGGAGCTTCCGGTGCGTATTGAGCTGTGGGATACCGAGGTGGATTCCATCCGCACCTTTGACCTGGAGAGCCAGCGGTCCATTGAGCAGCTGGATGAGATTGACATTTATCCGGCCACCGAAATCGTGCTGACAAAGAAGCAGGCCAGGGAAGGCATTGAGCGGATCCGCGGTGAGGCAAAGGCCTTTGCGGAGAAGCTGAGAGCACAGCAGAATACCGAGGAAGCATACCGCATCAGCGGGATTGTAAAGGAACTGACGGAGGGCATCGAGGAGGGCTGGAAACAGACTGGACTGGATGCCTGGATTTCGTATTTTAATAAGGAAACAGTTTCGTTTCTGGATTATTTTGACCCGGAGCAGAGCATGATCTTTCTGGATGAGCCGCTGCGCCTGAAGGAACAGGGCGAGGCGGTGGAACTGGAGTTTCGGGAGAGTATGGAGCACCGGCTTGAGAAGGGCTATCTGCTTCCGGGACAGACCGGGCTTTTGTATCCGGCGCGTGAGATTCTGGCAAGGGCGCAGCGTAAGGATACGGTTTATCTGACCGGTCTGGAGCAGAAGCTTCCGGGCATGACGACGGAGAAGCGTTTTTTCTTTGATGTCAGGAACATGAATTCTTATCAGAACAGCTTTGAGATGCTGATCAAAGACCTGACAGGCTGGAAGAAGGACGGATACCGGGTGATCCTCTTATCTGGTTCCCGCACCCGTGCCAGCCGCCTGGCGGAAGATCTGCGGGAGTACGGTCTGAGCGCCTTTTGTACGGACGATGAGAGCCGGGAGGTGCAGCCGGGAGAGATCCTGGTTGCCTTCGGCAATCTGCACCGGGGCTTTGCCTATCCGCAGATCAAATTTGCGGTCATCACGGAAGGTGATATGTTCGGCAAGGAGAAGAAAAAGCGCAGGCGTAAGAAGACTTCCTATGAGGGCAGGAAGATCCAGAGCTTTTCCGAGCTGTCGGTTGGGGACTACGTGGTGCATGAGGACCACGGACTTGGCATTTACCGGGGGATTGAGAAGATTGAGCGGGACGGCGTTATCAAGGATTACCTGAAGGTGGAGTACGCGGACAACGGAAGTCTTTACCTTCCGGCCACTCGTCTGGACGGCATTCAGAAGTATGCGGGCTCTGACGCGAAGGCGCCGAAGCTGAACAGGCTGGGCGGTGAGCAGTGGAACCGGACCAAGGCGAAGGTCAAGACTGCGGTGAAAGAGATCGCGAAGGATCTGGTGCAGCTTTATGCGGCGCGCCGGGAGCTGGGCGGCTACCAGTACGGGGAAGATACCGTATGGCAGCAGGAGTTTGAAGAATTGTTCCCCTACGATGAAACGGAGGATCAGATCACCGCGATTGAGGATACCAAGCGGGACATGGAAAGCCGCCGGATCATGGACCGGCTGATCTGCGGTGACGTGGGCTACGGCAAGACGGAGATTGCGCTGAGGGCAGCGTTTAAGGCGGTGCAGGAGAGTAAGCAGGTGGTCTACCTGGTGCCGACCACCATTCTGGCGCAGCAGCATTACAATACCTTTGTGCAGCGCATGAAGGACTTTCCGGTGCGGATTGAGCTGATGTCAAGGTTCCGCACACCGGGGCAGATCAAAAAGACGATCGAAGATCTGAAGAAGGGTCAGGTGGATATTGTCATTGGTACGCACCGGGTTCTTTCGAAGGATGTGAAATTCAAAGATCTGGGGCTCCTGATCATTGATGAGGAGCAGCGCTTCGGTGTGGCCCACAAGGAAAAGATCAAGCAGATGAAGGAAAACGTGGATGTGCTGACTCTGACGGCAACGCCGATCCCGCGGACCCTTCATATGAGTCTGGTAGGCATCCGCGATATGAGCGTGCTGGAGGAGCCGCCGGTGGACCGTGTCCCGATCCAGACCTATGTCATGGAGCACAACGATGAGATGGTCCGTGAGGCGGTGAACCGCGAGCTGGCCCGGGGCGGTCAGGTTTACTATGTATACAATCGCGTGAAGGACATTGAGGAGGTGGCCCATCATGTGAAGGAGCTGGTGCCGGATGCCACGGTAGTTTATGCCCACGGGCAGATGCCGGAGCATAAGCTGGAGCAGATTTTGCTGGATTTTGTGAATGGTGACATTGACGTGCTGG
>ERZ838516.3980-NODE-3980-length-12050-cov-2.857357_pt1 | contig 12050 bp, 6 predicted proteins | sample MGYA00519910_ERZ838516 | MGnify/ENA primary metagenome ERZ838516 (study PRJEB31850, sample SAMEA3708837) | human gut metagenome | biome: human gut; feature: human-associated habitat; material: faeces | place: China | collected 2014 ... | reverse complement strand
AGCTTTCAAAAATCCGAGATATTCCGTTGGAGCTGATTGATGATTTTCCCGACCACCCGTTTAAGGTCAGGGACGATGAAGATATGATGCAGCTTGTGGAGAGTGTCAAGGAAAGAGGGGTTATTACTCCGGCAACGGTAAGGCAGAAAGAGGACGGCAGATACGAACTTGTTTCAGGACACAGACGAAAGCGAGCGTGTGAACTGGCAGGATTTGAAACCCTGAGAAGTGAGATTGTAGACCTGAACAGAGATGAAGCGACCATTTTAATGGTTGAGAGTAATTTTCAGAGGTCAGAGATATTGCCGAGTGAAAAAGCCTTTGCGTATAAAATGCGTTTGGAAGCAATGAAAAGACAAGCAGGCAGACCAAGAAAAGAAAATGTGTCCCCAGTGGGGACGAATTTACGAACCGATGAACAAATTGCACAGGAAACAGGGGACAGCAGAAATCAGATACACCGATATGTGCGTCTGACAAACCTTGTTCCTGAACTGCTTGAATTTGTTGACGAGGGGCGTATTAAAATGCGTCCTGCCGTAGAGCTTTCCTATCTTGATGAAGATTGCCAGCGTGATGTGGTTGATGAAATCGACCTGAATGATGCTACCCCGTCACACGACCAGACAATCCGTATGCGAAAGTTATTCAACGAGGGCAACCTTACAACAGAAGCAATCCACGCTGTTATGTCTGAGGAAAAACCGAACCAAAAGGAAAAAATCGTGTTGAGGGGCGACAGAGTAAGACAGCTTATCCCGAAAAACATTCCCGTCAGCCAGACGGAGGATTTTGTCTGCAAAGCATTGGAGCATTACAACAAGTTTTTGCGTAATCGTGCAGAGCGTGACAGCAGATAGCCTGATTTACAGTTCCCCTTTCTCACACTCTAACCCCTTAGTTATACTTTTACCTACCGAAAATGATATATACTATCTCACTTGAATATAACTATCTCAAAGTATATGTCTATCTCTAAGGGGAAATCGTACAGTATGAACGGACTGGAGGTGTATGGTAAAATGAAAAATTAACGAAAAATCCGCATTTGTTTTTCGGCAGGTAAATTCTGCCGTAAGAGAAAATCCACAAAGGCACATCGTAGAGATACGGTGTGTTTTCAATTTTTACAGGAGGAAACGCAATGATAAAGTCAAAATTCAAAAGAGTCACGTCGCTTTTCTTGGCGACCCTTATGTGTGTGACCACTTTTGCAGGCATTGGCTCGACAACAGCATATGCTGCTTCGGGAGAAAAAGCCGATGTTTATATGGTCGATTTCCCTCGTGATGGCGATGCTAATTACGATGGGGTATGGGGACACAGTAATTTGACCTTGAAAAATGGTTGGCATACCGGACGTTCCAATTTTACCAATCTTAAGGCTATTGGTTCATACTCAGGCAATGTTGCATATTGTATTGAGCCGGGAATTTCGCTCAAGGTCGGTCAGACAATGAATAAGTATGACGAAAATTATTTTAATAACCTTGCAGCCAATGGGGTTATTTCCGGAGATGAAATACGTCTTTTCGTTGGTCGTATTTTACAGTATGGCTGTCGTGGGGCAATCTCGACATCTTGGAGGTCACAGAATGAAGCGGCAGCAAACAGCATCGCACAGGCTTATGCTACACAGCTTCTTATCTGGGAAACTGTTATCGGAGAGCGTGATGCGAACTTCAATCATGTAGCAGCCAGTGGTTGCAGCAATGTGAAAGATGTCATCAATGCAAAGCATCCGCTCCGCAATAAGATTTTCAGTTATTACAACAGTATGGTGCAGAGTGTACAGAACCATGCGACCATACCGAGTTTTTGTAATAAATCATCCGGTTCGGCAAAGACAATAGAGCTTGAATGGAACGGAAGCAAGTACACAACTACTCTGACAGATTCCAATAATGTGCTGTCCAAATATAATTTCAAGGCAAGTATCAGTGGAGTAAGTTTTTCAGTGAATGGTAACAAACTTACGGTTTCTATGGATACTGCACCGAGTAAGGAATTTACGATTACCGCAACTAAGAAAAATGCAGTCCGCAGAGGTGTGGTTGTATGGTCAGAGGGCAAACACGGTCAGAACTCCAGTGTGCAGGATGTTGTCAGCTATGCTCAGGAAGTAAGCGACAGTATCAACGGTTATGTGAAGATGAAAGTCAGCTATGGTTCTTGTCAGATTGTAAAGACCAGTGAGGACGGCAAGGTTGACGGTATCAACTTCACGATTACCGGAAACGGTATCAATCAGACAGTTACAACAGCTAATGGCGGTAAGTTCCAGATTGATAATCTTATGCCGGGTATCTATACTGTAACCGAGCAGGCATACGATAAGTACGAGCCGCAGGAAACACATAGAGTTACTGTTGTGGCAGGACAGGTTGCAAAGGTCAATTTTAATAACAAATTGAAGCGTGGCGACCTTCAGGTAGTGAAGTCCTCAGAAGATAACCTTGTTGAAGGTGTGAAGTTCCATCTTTTTGGTACTTCTCTTTCCGGCGATGCTGTTGACCAGTATGCAGTTACAGACAAAGACGGTGTGGCAACTTTCAAAGATGTGCTTATCAGTGGTTCTGAACCATATATCCTTGAAGAAGTAGACACAGCTATCCGTTATGTTGTGCCAAAAAAACAGACTGCACCAGTGAAGTGGAAAGAAGTAACCACAAGAAACTTCAATAACATTTTGAAGAAATTTACTGTAACAGTAACCAAGAGCGATGCTGAGAAAGGCGAAGCACAGGGCAATGCCAAACTTTCGGGAGCAGTTTACGGTATCTATAAGGGAGAAACGCTTGTAGATAAGTATGTTACTGATGAAAATGGTCAGTTCACTACTAAAGAATATGTTTGTGATACCGACTGGACAATCCGAGAAATTACACCGTCAGAGGGATATTTGCTTGATAAGACTATCCATGAAGTGGGTGCAGACCCGAAACTTTATGAGGTGGAACACAACCTTACTTCCAATGATGTAACCGAGCAGGTAATCAAAGGTAACGTGGCTATCATTAAACACACTGATGATGGAGAAACAAAGATTGAAACTCCTGAAAAGGGTGCTTCCTTTGAGATTTATTTGAAATCTGCCGGAAGCTATGACGCAGCAAATAAAGATGAGAGAGATACTATCGTTTGCGATGAAAATGGCTTCGGTCAGACAAAAGATATGCCGTATGGTATTTATACCGTACACCAGACTTCCGGTTGGGAAGGTCGTGAGATGATGGACGATTTTGATGTGTTCATTTCACAGAACGCACAGACGTATCGTTATCTCATCAATAACCGTAACTTCGAGAGCTTTGTCAATGTAGTCAAGGTGGACGCAGAAAGCGGAAAGAGTATTCCGTATGCAGGAGCAGGATTTAAGATTTACGACCCGCAGGGCAATCAGGTCAAAATGACCTTTACTTATCCGACACCGACCACGATTGATGTGTTCTATACCGACGCAAATGGTTCTCTTGTAACACCTGAGAAACTGGATTACGGCAAGGGATATTCCATCGTAGAGGTACAAGCTCCATACGGATATGTACTTGATGATACTCCGGTATATTTTGATATTACCGAAGAAAATTCCACAGAGGAAGGCGGCGTAACTGTTGTGAAAGTCAATAAACCGAATATGGCACAGAAAGGTACTATCATGGTTGAAAAGACCGGAGAAGTATTTAGCGGTGTCAATGTAAGTGGTTCTGAGGACAGTGATGTTATCTATCAGCCTGTTTATGAAGTGGCAGGACTTGAGGGTGCAGTTTATGAAGTCCGTGCTGCGGAAGATATTAGCACACCGGACGGTACACTCCGCTATTCAAAGGGCGAAGTGGTAGATACTATTACAACAAGCTCCGATGGATTTGTTAAGAGCAAAGAACTTTATCTCGGAAAATACGAGGTCAAGGAAATTACCGCACCTTACGGAATGGTAGTCAGTGGCGAAACACATACGGTTGAGCTTACTTATGCAGGTCAGAATATCTCTGTTACCGAAACTTCCACATCATTCTATAACGAAAGACAGAAAGTGCAGGTAAGCCTTGCAAAAGCCATTGAAAAGGATAAGACATTTGGTATTGGCGACAACGGAGAAATCAAAAACATCAGCTTTGGTCTTTATGCCGCAGAAGATATTGTATCTGCAAGCGGTACAGTTATTCCGGCTGATGGACTGATTGAGATTGTCAGCGTAAATGAAAATGGAACTGCTGTTATGAAGTCAGACCTTCCGTTTGGCAAATACTATGTCAAAGAGATTGCAACCGATGAGCATTATGTTCTTTCTGATACGAAATATCCGGTTGTATTTGAATATGCAGGTCAGGATACCGCAACAGTTGAAATCAAAGTAAATGATGGAAAAGAAATCAAGAATGAACTTATATATGGTTCTGTATCAGGTAAGAAGATTGATGAGAACGGAGAAGCACTTGAGGGTGCTGTTATCGGTATCTTCAAAGCCGAAGAAACAGAATTTACAAAGGATACGGCACTAATGACGACTACCTCTGCAAAAGACGGTAGTTTTTCTTTTGCAAAAGTTCCTTATGGCAAATGGATTGTAAGAGAAATCGAGCAGCCAAAGGGATTTGTTCTTGATGAAAAAGCGTATGAGGTTAATATCAGCAAAGCCGAGCAGGTAGTTGAAATTGAGATTGTCAATGAGTATGTTCACGGTAATATCAGACTCACGAAGGTGGACGCTGAATATCCGGATAACAAGCTTACGGGTGCAACCTTTGAGGTATATAAGGACACCAATGAGAACGGAAAGATTGATGATGGCGATGAACTTATCGGAAATCTTGAAGAAACTGAAACCGGAATTTATGAGATGAAAGAGCTGCTTTACGGAAAATATATTGTCCGTGAAACAAAAGCACCGGAGGGCTTCCTGCTTGATAAGGGAGAATACTCTGTTTTCATTGAGAAAGACGAAACAACTTATTCCGTTGAGAATAAGGCTGGTGTTGGATTTATCAATGAAGCTATGCGTGGAACACTGAAAATCGTTAAGACATCTTCAGACGGTAAGGTCAAAGGTTTTGCGTTCAGAGTAACCGGAGCAAACGGCTATGATATGACATTTGAAACAGATAAGAACGGCGAAATCGTGATTGAGGGACTTCGTGTTGGCGAATATACCGTATCAGAAGTGGCAAACAATGCGTCTGCCGCATATATCACACCTGCCGACCAGAATGTTACTATCAAACTTGATGAAACAGCCGTTGTAAAAATGCACAATGAGTTAAGAGATACTCCGAAAACAGGAGATGATACCAATATGAAACTTTGGTATGTCCTTGCCGGACTTTCTGCTGTCGGTATCGCCGTAACTTCTGTTGTTGCACACAAAAAGAAGAAAAAGGAGGATAACGAGTAATGGAAGCAAAGACAATTATCGCTATCGCATTAGTCGCCGTTATTGTCGGTGGCTTTATCTTTCTTCAGGTTAAAAACCGTAAGAAGTAAGAAATAACCGAATATTAACCAGTTGGGGCAGAGCGTAAAAAACTCTGTCCCTTTATTTTTTGGAGGAACATTATGAAACAACAGAAAACGGTGGAGAGCCGAGTGCTTGAAATCTTAAAGGAATGCCCGATGTCGAGGTATGATGATATGCTTCTCATTCTGCATTATTACAATCGGTACGGATATATACCTGCCGGAAATCTTCCGCTTGAGGATATTGTATTTAATTACCGAGCATACGGACTTCCTTGTTTTGAAACCATACGCAGGGCAAGGCAGAGAGTACAGTCCCTTTTTCCTGAGTATTCACGTAATCCGCAGAAAGAAGAACAGAGCGGCAGTATTTCTATTGTAATCAACATTAGCTAAGGAGGTATTTTCGTGAAAGACAAAGCAACTTTTCAGAATAAGGTCAAGGTGCTGAATAAACTCTTTGACTCCGGTTGTGATACGGAGAAAAAGTTGCAGCAGCTTGATATGGAAGCAATCCTGAAAATCCCGAATATCACGATTCCTGATATGGGTGTGATTATGGAGCTTCAGAAGAATACAAAGTCCGGTAAACTCTTTTCGTATTTGGGCGGCGGTTCTGATGAAGCAACAAAAATGAGAGGTAAGGAAAATGAAGCAACAGGAGAATAGAGCAGAGCCACAGGAAAAGCAAATTCGATTTATAGACAGTCATTACAATTTGAAATTCTATATTCCCGATGGAGGGAAAATCAGGATTACTTTTCGTGATGGACACACAGCAGACAGAGTGTGCAAGTATATTGATGACTACCATTTGTATGTCGGAAATTGCTGCTATCATATATGCGAGTTTGCTGAAAAAATGGAGCTTAGTGGAAGTAAAGTTGAACCTGTCAATCAATCCGAACCGTCAAAAAACAAGACCAAAAACAGAGAAAAACAGCGATAAGGAGGTGCAAGAGTAATGGCACGAAAATATGACCTTATTTCTGAGCTTTACAACCGCACCTGCAAAACGGTTGTGTCAAATCCTCAGAACTGGCAGGCATTCTTGGCTTCGGCTTGCCGAAATTATAAGTTACGTTATGACGAACAGCTTCTTGTATATGCACAGCGACCTGATGCAACAGCGGTTCTTGAGATAGAGCAGTGGAACAAAATTTTTGGCAGATGGGTCAACCGAGGTGCAAGAGGTATTGCTGTTTTTGCTGATGAAAACCGTTCACGGCAAAGACTGACACATTACTTTGATATTTCAGATACTCACGAAAGCAGATATTCAAGAACAGTCCCGATTTGGGATATGCGTCAGGAATACGAAGCTGATGTGATTGAAACATTGGAAAGCACTTTCGGAGAGATTGAGAATAAGAGCAGTCTTGCCGAAGCAATTATGGGAGCAGCAAGAAATGCGGCAGAGGATAATATCCCTGATTATCTGCAAGACCTTTACTATGCAACCGAGGGCAGTTCCTTTGAGGAAGTGGAAGAGGATATTGTGGCTTTCATTTATAAAAATGTCGTAGCAAACAGTGTGGCATATATGATGATGTCAAGGCTCGGCGTTGATACGGACGGTTATTTTGAACTTGATGATTTCAGAGATGTTACCAACTTCAATACGCAGGAAACACTCAATGCACTTGGATTTGCTACCAGTGATATTGCAGAAATGGGATTAACGGAAATATCTAAAACAATTACTGCATTCAACCGTCAAAATCGCATAATTGTCGGTCAGGACAGAAATGAATACAATAAGGTTGAAAATAACGACGAAAGGAGTTTGGACAATGAACGAACTGACCTACACAATGGTGGGCGATTACAGCCTTCCGAACCTGAAACTTCCACAGCAGCCGGAAGTGACTTTGGGCAGATACGCTCAGATGAGGAGAAAGTTTCTGAAGGAACATCACAGAGTCCTTTACTACAATCTCCTGACGAGGGGCGAACTGACACAGCACTTGGCGGAAGTGGAACAGAGAGCCAGCAAGATGGAGGAAACAATTCTGAGCCAGATGGCACAGAAAGAGGGAGTGACCGAACAGATGAAAGCGGAGGATATGATGAAATGGGTTCGTCTGATGAACTCCCTTCGCAATTCGGCACAGGAAATCGTGAAAGCGGAAGTGATATTCGCTTAGAGTATTACGACAGAACGCACGAGGATAAAAGCCTTCCGTTCTTTGGACGTGATGAAGTAATCAATGAAATTCTCAGAAAGACACCACATTTGTCAGCAAGTCTGGAAGAAATCAAAGATTATTATGAACGCAATCCAGATAACAAAGACCGCACAGAGTATATAAAGAGCATTTTCAATAATGATTATACAGAGCTTACCCTAGAGGACGGCAGGACAGTAGGATATAAGACCTTTGAAAATGTTCTGCATTTGTGGGAGGGCAAATACGACAGCAGAACCGCACAGAGCTTTTATGATTGGGCTGTTATTGCCCGACACTTTGAAGCTATGCGATTACTGGGAGAATTAAGTGACAGCATAAAACCATTACCGTCAATGGACGGTCAGATGACATTCATATTAGACGGTCGGGCAGAGGAAAAGAAAACCTCTGCCTTTACTTTTTCTCAGGAGATTATCGACGCTATTCTTGCGAATGGAAGCGGATTTTCTGAGGGAAAAATGCGTATTTATGAGCAGTTTGAAAAAAGTCTTTCTGCAAAAGAAAATGCCGACTTCTTGAAAAATGAATATGGTTGGGGCGGTTCTTATCCCGTCATAATTGGGGCAGGCATTGATGAGAGCCACGATGGAAAAGGTATTACGATTACGAAAGGCATCGGTAAAGAAAATCCACATATCACACTTTCGTGGTCGCAGGTGGAGAAGCGTATCGGGGAACTTATCCGAATGGACAGATACTTAAATCCAAAGGAAAAAGAACGCTATCCTCAGTGGCTTGAAAGTCAAGAGGAACACAGAGCCAAAATCGAGGAAACGAAAAGAAACCGAGAGATACTTTCTAATGCACCGCCGGAGCAGGAGGTCGAACCAGCCGAAAAAGAACCTGAAGAAGCGGAAATATCGCAAGATGTGAAATATGAATATCATCTTGGCGATAAGGTGTATATCGGTGCTTCTGAGTACGAAATCTTATCTGTTGATGATGAGAGAGTAATGCTCTATGACTATGATATTCCACTGTTCAATAAGGAATTTTCACGCACAGAGTTTGACAGAAAAGTGCGAGAGAATCCGATGAATGAGCATTTGATTGTAAAGGAAGAACCTGCCGAAGAAAGAAATGAAAAAGAGCCTGAGCCGGTAGTTCCCGCTTGGGAGCAGAAGAAAAAAGTCAAAGGCTTTGACTTGCACCCTGATGTGCCTATGGCAGACCGTCACACCTTTAATCTTAGAGAAAATGAGGTTGAAACGGTTGGTAAAAAGGAACGCTTCCGCAGAAATATTATGGCGATACAGCTTCTTAAAAAATGTCAGGAAGAAAACAGATTTGCCACTCCTGAAGAACAGATTATCTTATCAAAGTATGTTGGTTGGGGTGGGCTTTCAGAAGCCTTTGATGAAAATAATTCAGCGTGGGCAACGGAGTATCTGGAACTTTCTTCGGTGTTAACACCGGAGGAATATGCTTTGGCAAGAGAAAGCACGTTGACTGCGTTCTACACGCCGCCTGAAGTTATCACAGCCATTTATAAGGCAATGGAGCAGATGGGCTTTAAGGAAGGCAACTTGTTAGAGCCGTCCTGCGGTATCGGTAATTTCATCGGTATGCTGCCGGACACAATGCAGGACAGTAAGATTTACGGTGTGGAACTTGATACGATTTCCGCAGGGATTGCACAGCAGCTTTATCAGAAAACAACCATTGCGGCACAAGGATTTGAAGAAACCAATCTGCCGGACAGCTTCTTTGATGGAGTGGTTGGCAATGTGCCTTTTGGAGATTTTAAGGTGTTAGATAAAAGGTACGACAAGCATAAGTTCCTGATACACGATTACTTTTTTGCCAAGTCCCTTGATAAGTTAAGACCCGGCGGTGTGATGGCTCTTGTAACGAGCAAAGGCACAATGGATAAGGAAACTTTAGCAGTACGAAAGTATATTGCACAGAGAGCAGAGCTTCTTGGAGCAATTCGATTGCCGAATAATACCTTTAAGGGTAATGCAGGAACGGAAGTCGTTTCGGATATTCTTATCCTGCAAAAGCGTGACAGACTGATAGATATTGAGCCGGATTGGATTCATCTTGATACCGATGAGAACGGAATTAAGATGAACTCTTATTTTGTGCAGCACCCCGAAATGATACTTGGAGAAATGAAAATGGTATCGGGGCGTTTCGGTATGGAAGCAACTTGTGTGCCGTATGAAAATGCAGACCTTGCAGCACAGCTTGATGAAGCAGTAGCAAACATTCACGGAGAAATCACGGAATATGAAGCCGAGGAAGAACTGGAGGAGGAAGATAATTCTATTCCGGCAGACCCGGCAGTGAGAAACTTTTCATATACGGTGGTAGACGATAAAATCTATTATCGTGAAAATTCCCGTATGACTCCGGTGGAAGTGTCGGCAACCGCAGAGAACCGAATTAAGGGTATGATTGCTATTAGAAATTCCGTCAGAACGCTGATTGAATTGCAGACAGAAGATTACCCTGACAGCGAAATCAAAGCGGAGCAGGAGCGATTAAACAGACTTTATGATACCTTTTCAGGTAAGTACGGACTCATTAACAGCCGTGCAAATACTTCTGCTTTCTCGCAGGATAGTTCATTCTCTTTGCTTTCCGCATTGGAGATAATCGGAGAGGACGGAGAACTGGAGCGTAAGGCTGATATGTTTTCTAAGAGGACAATTAAGCCACATACTCCGGTTACTTCTGTTGATACGGCAAGCGAAGCGTTGGCGGTATCTCTTGGAGAAAAAGCCACGATTGATATGGACTATATGATGGAGCTTTCCGGTAAATCGGAGAATGAAATCTTTGAGGACTTAAAGGGTGTTATCTTCCTAAACCCGCTTTATGAGTATGGAAATTCTTACGAACCGAAGTATCTGATGGCTGATGAATACCTTTCGGGTAATGTCAGGGAAAAGCTGAAGATTGCAAAGAACTCGGCAGAACTCTATCCGGAAGATTATAAGGTCAATGTAGAAGCACTTCAAAAGGTGCAGCCGAAAGACCTGACTGCAAGTGAAATTTCCGTGCGACTTGGTGCAACTTGGTTGCCACCGGACGATGTGCAGGAGTTTATCTTTCATTTGCTTGAAACACCACGCTATGCACAGTGGAATATCAAAGTTCACTTCTCTCCATTTACGAGTGAGTGGAATATTGAGGGCAAATCCTATGACAAAGGAAATGTAAGGGCATATAACACTTACGGAACTTCCCGCATCAATGCCTATAAGATTATTGAGGAAACGCTGAATTTAAAAGATGTGCGTATCTTTGATTATATCGAAGATGATGAGGGAAAGAAAAAGGCTGTCCTAAATAAAAAGGAAACAGCGATTGCTCAGTCGAAGCAGGAAATGATTAAGCAGGAATTTCAGGACTGGATATGGTCTGACCCTGAACGAAGGGAAAGGCTTTGCAAATCTTACAATGAGAAATTCAATAGCGTCAGACCTCGTGAGTATGATGGAAGTCATATCATCTTCAATGGTATGAATCCTGAAATTGAACTCAGGGAACATCAGAAAAATGCGGTTGCTCATATCCTTTACGGAGGAAATACACTTCTTGCACACGCAGTCGGAGCAGGAAAAACTTTTGAAATGGTAGCGGCAGCACAGGAGTCGAAAAGGCTTGGGCTTTGTAACAAGTCACTGTTTGTTGTACCAAATCACTTGACCGAACAATGGGCGGCTGAGTATTTGCAGCTCTATCCGGCGGCGAATATCCTTGTCGCAACAAAGAAAGATTTTGAAACCAAGAACCGTAAAAAGTTCTGCGGCAGGATTGCAACTGGAGATTATGACGCAGTTATCATCGGACATTCACAGTTTGAAAAAATCCCGATGTCCATTGAAAGACAGAGGGCAATCTTAGAACAGCAGCTTGAGGAGATAACCGGAGGAATTGCGGAACTCAAGCGAAACCGAGGGGAAAACTTCTCCATAAAGCAGCTTGAAAAGTCAAAGAAATCTATCAGGCAGAAACTTGATAAACTCAATGACCAGACGAAAAAAGATGATGTTGTAACCTTTGAGGAACTTGGTGTAGACAGACTTTTTGTTGATGAAAGCCATTATTACAAGAACCTTTATCTTTATACAAAAATGCGTAATGTGGGCGGTATCGCACAGACGGAAGCACAGAAATCTTCTGACCTCTTTATGAAGTGTCGTTACCTTGACGAGATTACCGGAGGACGAGGAACCGTATTTGCAACGGGTACACCTATCTCAAACAGTATGGTGGAACTCTATACGATACAGCGATATTTGCAGTACAACACGCTTGTGAAAAATGGGTTGCAGCACTTTGATGCCTGGGCTTCCACTTTCGGAGAAACCATTACGGCAGTGGAACTTACACCGGAGGGCTATACTTTAGTAGGACGATAAATAATGCGTTCCTAAATTGAAAATAGGT
>ERZ838516.3978-NODE-3978-length-12054-cov-2.908159_pt1 | contig 12054 bp, 8 predicted proteins | sample MGYA00519910_ERZ838516 | MGnify/ENA primary metagenome ERZ838516 (study PRJEB31850, sample SAMEA3708837) | human gut metagenome | biome: human gut; feature: human-associated habitat; material: faeces | place: China | collected 2014 ... | reverse complement strand
CGCCCAAGCTGCGGGCGATCGCGGAACAGTTCCGCCACCCGCCGCAACGGATGGGCCAGACGCTCCGCCACGCTGTCCGCAAGGAGAAAGGCCCAAAACGTGCCGAGCAGGAACGCCGCGGCCGTCACCGCCATCATGATGTCGCGGAACCGGGCGTTCTTGCTGAGCCGCAGGAACATCCCCCGCTCGTTGACCTGAACCAGGGCGTCGATGCGGGCGTGCAGGCCCCGGTAATTGGCGTCGTCCGGAGTCTGGCGGTACGCATCCCATGAGGCTTGAAGATCCGTAATGACCTTCCGCTCGGCCTCTTCGGTAATGTTGCCGGAAGCCTGTTCCAGCGTATCGGCAAACCGTTTTTCCCAGCCGAGCGTATCGGTGTCGCGGTACAGCTCGGGGAACCGGATGCCGTTCATGGCCCGTACCATCTCCTGCGCGTAGGCGATGGAGTCGTAGTTCATACGGATGAGCTCCGAGGGAACCCGCCCCGCAATGGTGATGCCGGTCACCATCAAAACCCCGAGCGCCCCGAACAGCAGCACGAGACGCAGAAAGGAGCGGCGTATCCGCTTGTGCATGGTGGGAAGAACAATCATGACGCGCTCACTTGATATACTTCGGGGTGACGTTGGCGACGTGCACATCCACGCCCACGGCCTCATACAGGAAATCCAGCAGGAACGAGCCGCGCAGCCGCTCCCGCAAGGGCGACAGCCGCGACTTGCCGAAGATCGCGTGCCGCACGTTGCGCTCGCTGGCGAAATTCACCAGCGTTTCGGCGATATCCACGCCTTCAAGCTGCACCACTTCCGCGCCGAGCCTCGTCGCCAGCTGCAGGTTGTGCTGAAGCTGGCGCTGGATGCCCGCGTCTATGCGGGTCGGGCTTTCCTGCGGCCTGCGGACATAAACCACGTAACACGGCGATCCGAGCTGGTTCGCCATACGCACGCCACGGCGGATAAGCGATTCGGCATCGGTGGGCCATGAGCTCAGGGCGACCATGACCGCCTCCACCGCATACCCGGCCAAGGCGGGCTTGAGGAGCTCCTGCGCCTCGATCTTGCGGACCTGATCCCCTGATGCCTCGCGCAGGCACAGCTCGCGGAGAAAGGACAGGTTCTCGTAGGTGAAGAAGCTCGACAGCGCCCGCTCGGCCTGTTGCGGCGCGTAAATCTTGCCTTGCCGGAGGCGCTCGCGGAGTTCCTCTTTGGTCACGTCCACGTTGACGACCTGATCGGCCCGCCGCAGCACGGTGTCCGGGATGCGTTCCCGCACGGCGATGCCGGTGGCCTCTTCGACGCGCGCCGCCACGGATTCCAGATGCTGCACGTTGATGGTCGAAATGACATTGATGCCCTGCGCCAGCACTTCGAGCACATCCGAGTAGCGCTTGTCGTTCTTGGAACCGTCCGCGTTGGTATGGGCCAGCTCGTACACCAGCACGACCTGCGGTTTGCGGGCAAGGATGGCCTCGACGTCCATTTCATGGAAAACGGCGTCCCCCACGCGCCATTCGCGGGGGGGGACGGTTTCCAGATGCTCGGCGAGCGCCATCGTCTCGGGGCGGTCGTGGGGTTCGAGGTACCCGATCACCACATCCACGTGCTGCTGTTTCAGGCGCAGCCCCTCCTGCAGCATGGCGTAGGTTTTCCCCACGCCGGCCGCGTATCCCAGATAGACTTTAAGGGACCCCTGCCGTTTGCGTTCGATGAGTTCCGCGAAACCGTCCATGACTATCCTCCCGACACGGAAAGTACTTCTTTCCTCGCCCGGCTACCGGAGTTCGTCAAGAGCCAGATTGAGGCGCAGCACATTGACCTTCGGTTCGCCCCACACGCCCCATTCCGGGCCTTCCACATGGCCGCGCACGAGCTTTTCCACCGCTTCCGGAGGCAGACCGCGGGCTTCGGCCACGCGCCGGACCTGCATCAGGGCCGCATCCGGGGAAATATGAGGATCAAGGCCGCTTCCCGAAGCGGTCAGCATATCCACGGGCAACACGCCTTCGGGCCGCTCGGCGCGCAGCTCCTGTTCCGAGGCCCGGACGCGCTCGGCCAGAGCCTTGCTGGTGGGGCCATAGTTGGAACCGGAGGAGGAACCGGCATTGTACCCGGCTGCTGAGGGGCGGGGATGGAAATACTTCGCGCTGGAGAACGGCTGCCCGATGAGGGCGGAACCGACGATCGCGCCGTCCCGCAGGATCAGCGAACCCGCCGCTTCTTTAGGGAAGAAGGCGTCGGCCGCCCCGGTGACGAGCATCGGGTAAGCGGCGCACAAAAGGACGGCGAGGCACAGCGTGGACAGAACGGACTGACGAATGAGCTTGAACATGACGTATATCCTTATGTGAAAAAGAAACCTGAAGGGACGCACGCGGAGGAGACTTCCGGAGTTGGAGAGGAACGAACGCCCCTTCAGGTTATATGTACCGACGCGGCTAGACGAGGCCGACGGCGGAAATCACGATATCAATGAGCTTGATGCCGATGAACGGGGCGATGACGCCGCCGAGCCCGTAGACCAACAGGTTGCCGCGCAGGACCGAAGCCGTGGAACGGGGACGGTAGCGCACGCCCTTGAGCGCCAGCGGGATGAGCAGGATGATGATCAGGGCGTTGAAGATCACTGCGGACAGGATGGCGCTCTGCGGCGTGGACAGGTGCATGACGTTCAGCACGCCGAGCTCCGGCAGGGCCGCCATGAACAGCGCAGGGATGATGGCGAAGTACTTGGCCACGTCGTTGGCGAGGCTGAACGTGGTGAGCGCGCCCCGGGTAATCAGAAGCTGCTTGCCGATCTCCACGATCTCGATGAGCTTGGTGGGGTCGGAATCGAGGTCGATCATATTCCCGGCCTCGCGGGCGGCCTGCGTGCCGGTGTTCATGACCAGCCCCACGTCGGACTTGGCCAGCGCCGGAGCGTCGTTGGTGCCGTCGCCGGACATGGCCACAAGACGGCCTTCCTTCTGGAGATCCAGAATGAGCTGCAGCTTGTCCTCGGGCTTGGCTTCGGCAAGGAAGTCGTCCACCCCCGCCTCCGCGGCGATGGCCTGCGCGGTGAGGCGGTTGTCGCCCGTGATCATCACGGTCTTGATGCCCATGGCCCTGATGCGGTCGAAACGATCGCGCATACCGGGCTTGACCACGTCCTTGAGCTGGATGACGCCGAGCACGCCCCGCGTGGAGGAGGCCACCACCAGCGGCGTACCGCCCTCACGGGCCACGGGATCGACGAGGGCCTTCAATTCCTCACGGCGTTCGGGAAGCCCGAGCGAGTGCACCCACTGCAGCACGGAATCTGTCGCACCCTTGCGGAGCTGTTCTCCGGCGGCATCCACGCCGCTCATGCGGGTTTCCGCCGTGAACGGCACGCTGACCACATCCTGCGGCACCCCATTCAGGGACACGCCGAGGGTGTTCCCCAATTCGACGATGGAACGGCCTTCCGGAGTTTCGTCGCCGGAGGAGGCAAGGCAGGCGGCCTGCATCATTTCATCGATATTCACGCCGGGCAGAGGCAGGAACGCCGAGGCCATGCGGTTGCCGAGCGTGATCGTCCCGGTCTTGTCGAGCAGCAGCACATCCACGTCCCCGGCGGCCTCCACCGCGCGGCCCGACAGGGCCAGCACATTGCGCTGGAGCAGGCGGTCCATCCCGGCGATGCCGATGGCCGCGAGCAGGCCGCTGATCGTGGTCGGGATGAGGCACACCAGCAGCGCCACCAGCACGACCATATCAATGTTGATGCCGTGGTAAAGGCCCAGCGGCTTCAGGGTGACGACCACCAGCATGAAGATGAGGGTCAGCCCGGCAAGCAGGATGTTCAAGGCGATTTCGTTGGGGGTCTTCTGCCGTTCCGCGCCTTCGACAAGCGCGATCATGCGGTCGAGGAAAGACTTGCCCGGCTCCTGCGTGACGTTCACGACGATGCGGTCGGAAAGCACCGTGGTCCCGCCGGTAACCGCGCTGCGGTCGCCGCCGGATTCACGGATGACCGGAGCCGACTCGCCGGTGATGGCGGATTCGTCCACGGCGGCCACACCTTCGACGACCGTGCCGTCGGCGGGGATCATGTCGCCCGCCTCCACGACCACACGGTCGCCGGGGGCCAATTCGGAAGCGGATACGGTTTCCACGGTTCCGTCCGAAAGCAGCCGGTGCGCGACGGTGTCCGTACGGGCGCTGCGGAGCGTGTCGGCCTGCGCCTTGCCCCGCCCCTCGGCAAGCGCCTCGGCGAAGTTGGCGAACAGCACGGTGAACCACAGCCACAGGGAAATCTGGCCGCTGAATCCGGCGTCGGCGCCGGTCACCACGCGGGAGAAGAACGAGGCCGTCGTAAACACGCAGCCGACGGCGACCACGAACATGACGGGATTGCGCACGAGCACGCGCGGATCGAGCTTGCGGAAGGCGTCCTTGGCGGCCTGAACGTACAGCGAAGGCGCGGTTTCCTGAGAATGGTGACGCATATGAAAAATCTCCTTGGCGGACCGGAGGGAGGAGGCGGGGCTCGCCCCATTCCCCGGCAGGGCTCCGCCCTGCCCCCGCCGGGGGGGACCCATTCCCCCCGGCCCCCTCAAAAAAGAGTACGGAAAGGCCGGACGGTGTTGCCGTCCGGCCTTTCTGTACTCTTCAGCGGCGCACGGTTTACGCCACATCAGATACTCTTCTCAAACCGCTTGTCCATCCAGCGCCCTTTCAGCCTTTCCATACAACGGAACTCCTGACGCGTAACCTCCCCGCCACTCAAAAGTCTTAGGAAGAGAGGGGGAGGTGCAGAAGGGCAAGAGGAAGCCCTTTCCTCTCCCCCTCCTGCCGTCTTCATAGATTAGCTCAAAAGAAGCTGAGGACCGTCTCTGAGAGGCAAAACGTGCCCAACAAGCCATCCGGGCTCACCGAGAGCGGCAAGGCGCTCCAGAGCCTCTTCTACGCGCTCCTGAGGCACAGCCAGCACCAGCCCCCCGGAAGTTTGCGCGTCGAATACGAGGGTGGCCCTCAGGCTGTCCACATCGGGGCTCACGAACGTACGGCAGGAACAATGCCTGCGGTTGGCATAACTGCCCGCAGGAATCAGGCCGTCAGAGGCGAACGCCTCCACGTTGTCGATAAAAGGCAACGAGGCGGTGTCTATCTCGACGACGACCCGGGAACCCCGCGCCATCTCCAGCAAGTGCCCGCCGAGCCCAAATCCCGTGATATCCGTTGCGGCCTTGAGGTTCATGGCCCGCAGCACTTCGGCGGCGTTCGCGTTCAAATGGGTGGCCCAACGGTAGAGATCTGCTTCGGCCTTGCCGCTGCCGTCCCACTGTGCCTTGATTGCGGTCGCCAACACGCCCGTGCCGAGCGGCTTGGTCAGCACAAGCGCGTCTCCGGGACGCAGCCCGGCGTTACTGGCCACGGCGTCAGGATCCACATAGCCGGTCACGGACAAACCGTATTTGATTTCCGCGTCTTCCAGCGTATGCCCGCCGGCAAGCACGGCTCCGGCCTCGACGATTTTTTCAAGGCCGCCCGCCAGAATCTCGGCAAAGACCTCCAACGGCACATCCCGTGCCGGGAACGCCGCGATATTCATCGCCGACCACGGAACCCCACCGACGGCGTACACGTCCGAAAGCGCGTTCGCCGCCGCAACCTGACCGAACAGCCGGGGATTGTTGCCGAGAGGACTCAGCACATCCACCGTCTGCACCAGCGCCATTCCCGCAGGCGGCGTGCGGAGGATCACGGCATCCTCGTTGTGCTCAAAACCGTGCAACACGCGCCCCTCCGGGTCCGGCACACCCGGCAGGGACGCCAATACCTGCTCCAGCAACTCTGGAGCCGTCTTCGCCGCTCAGCCGGCGGCCTTGGCTTTGTCCATCAGTCTGAACGACATGACATGCTCCTTGAATGAAGGTTGATGACGGAAGAGCCCCCCTCAAAACCTAAGGGGAATACGGCACGTGTCTCCTTTTTCCTCAGACAGCCCACCTCCACCATTCGAGGGAAGGGCTGAAGCTAGAACGCTTCCCTGTCCAGCACGCGGCAGCCGATAGCCTCGGCCAGATGGGGAACGCCGATGGATTCCGATCCGGCGAGATCCGCAATCGTCCGGCTTATCCGCAAGATCCGCGTATAGGCGCGGGCGGAAAGCGCCAGCCTCTGCACGGCTTCCCGCAGAAAAGCCCTTTCCGGCGCTCCCATGCGGCAGTGCTTCTCAAGGAGGCTGCCGGACAGATCGGCATTCGTCCGGCAATAGGGAACCTCCGCATAACGCGCTTGCTGTACGGCCCGCGCAGCAAGCACTCGTTCGCGCATCCGGGCCGACGTCACAGGCGAGGCCCCGGCCTGCAGCTCCTCGTAAGGGACGGCGGGCACATTGATATGCAGATCGATGCGGTCCAGAAGCGGCCCGGACAGCCGCGCCCGATAGCGGCGGATCAGCCCCGGCGAACAGACGCACGTATGCCGGGGATCGGTGGCATAGCCGCAAGGGCACGGATTCATGGCCGCTACCAGCATACAGTCCGCCGGAAAGGTTACCGAATGCGCCGATCGGGATACCGTCACCGTACCGCCCTCAAGCGGCTGGCGCAGGACGTCGAGCGTATTCTTGCCGTATTCCGGCAGCTCGTCGAGAAACAGCACGCCCCGGTGGGCCAGAGAAACTTCGCCGGGCCGGGGATACGCCCCGCCGCCGACCAGCGCCACATCGGACACCGTATGATGCGGCTCGCGGAAAGGCCGCTCCGAAACCAGCCCCTTGCCGCCGAGCATCCCCGCCACGCTGTAAATTTTGGTCACTTCCAGCGCCTCGTCCGGCTCGAGGGGCGGGAGTATGGACGGAATGCGCTTGGCGAGCATAGTCTTGCCGCTTCCGGGCGGGCCGATGAGCAACAGGTTGTGTGCGCCCGCCGCCGCGATCTCGATAGCCCGCTTGGCGTGCTCCTGCCCCTTGACGTCGGCGAAGTCCAAAATGCCCCGCGCGGGGTCGTCATCGGATACGGGCGGCTCGGCGGGCATCAGCTCGCATTCACCCATGAGGAACCGTACGGCTTCGTCCAGCGTCGCCGGACCATAAGCGGGAAGCCCCTTGACCAAGGCCGCTTCAGAGGCATTTTCCGGGGCGGTGACGATGCCCTTCGCGCCTTCGTTCCGGGCCAGCATCCCAAGCGGCAGAACACCGGGCACTGGCTTGATCGCGCCGCTCAGGGAAAGCTCCCCGGCGAGGAACCAGCCCTCCAGCCGCTCCGCGGGCAGGACGCCCGCCGCCCCCAGCAAAGCCACGGCCAGCGGCAAGTCATAGGCGCTTCCGGCCTTCCGGCGGTCCGCCGGAGCCAGATTGACGGTGATGCGCGCCGCGGGCAGCGTGAACCCGCATGAACGCATGGCCGCGAACACCCGTTCCTTGGCTTCGCGTACAGCGCCTTCCGCAAGCCCGACCATCACAAAGGCGGGCATCCCCTTCCGCAGGAAATCCGCTTCCAAATCCACCCGGAAGGCGTCCACGCCCTGCAACGCCCCACATGCCAACCTGACGATCATACTCTGTCCTTTACGCAATGCCTCCGGCGGCCCTGCACCCGCAGCTTTCCCCGGAGCCTGTCTTGCTCAACGCCAGGGCAAACGGCGACGCCTTCCCCGTACATAACATCCGCCCCAAAACTATCATACAACAGCCAAGCAAGACAAATAGCCGCCTGCACGCCAGCTGGCCCTCCCTTTTCCTCTCCACCGCAGGCCTCTTTTGCTCCCGATCCCATCCCCAACGTCCCCATAAAAAAACGCCCGAACGACATCGTCCGGACGCGGCCCGCCGGGAAAACCGGCAACAGGGATTCAATAAACACGGAAGCCTTTAGGGAGGGAGCCTGACAGATTTAGGGAGAGGCAGGAAAACCTTTCTCCAGAAAAGCCCTCCTGCCTCTCCCCAATTCCATACAGCAATCTACTTCCGCTTCTCTTCCTCAAGGATCTCTTCGGCGCGCAAAAGCGCCTCGTCGAGCGACGGGTAGATGTTCTCCTCGCCAACGGCGCGGAGAATGCCGACCCGCTGGAGCGTCCTGCGGGCGGGTTCCTGCACGGCGGCAAAGAGGACGCGGCAGCCTTCCTGACGGCGCTCAAGGAACGCCTCCAGCGCGTGGATACCGGTCATATCGATGGCGGGCGTATTGTGCAGGTACATGATGAATACCTTGGGAGGCGTCTCCATCGCGTCCAGCGTGGACTGGAACCGGTCGGCCACCCCGAAGAACAACGGCCCGTTGATGGCGAAAATCTCCACGCCGTCAGGCACGGTTTCCTCATCGGGCAGGGGAATGTCGTGCGCGGCGGCCTCTTCCTCTTCGCCGGAAACGCAAGTGTGGATGCCCGTCAGCTCGCTCATGCGGCGCATGAACAGCAGGGAAGCCAGCATGACCCCGGTATATACGGCTACGGTCAGATCGAAGATCACCGTCAGCGCGAAGGTCAGGATCATCACCGACCAGTCGGACTTCGGCCCTTGGAAAATATGCCGCACCGTCCGCAGATCGCTCATGTCATAGGCGACCATGACCAGCACGGCGGCGAGGGCCGCCAGCGGGATGTATTCGGTCAACGGCAGAAGCCACATGACCACCACGACGAGGAACAGGGAGTGCACGATGGCGGAGATGGACGAATGCGCACCGGCGCGCACGTTGGTCGCCGTGCGGGCAATGGCGCCCGTGGCGGCGAAACCGCCGAAGAACACCGAGGCCACGTTGCCGATACCCTGCGAAATCAGCTCCATATTCGAATTGTGCCTGTCGCCCGTCATGCTGTCCGCCACCACACAGGCCAGCAACGATTCGATGCCCGCCAGCAGGGCGATGGTCAGCGCGTCGGGGAACAGCTCGCGGATACGCTCGAAGGTGATCCCGTACGGCAAAGTGAAATCGGGGAAGCCAGTGGGCAGCGTGCCGAACCGGGAACCGATGGTATCGGTCGGCAGGGAGAACAGCCACACCAGCAGTGTGGACAGGAACACGGCCACCACGGGCGCGGGAACTTTGGGGATCTTATGCCTGACGATCAGGATGACCAGCAACGTGAAAACCGCCACCCCGAACGTCGCGGGGCTGAAATCCATGGCGTTTTGGGCATAGGCCCCCCACTTGTCAAAAAACTCCGGCGGGGTATCGACAAGCGGCAGCCCGAAGAAATCCTTCATCTGCGAGGAGAAGATCAGCAGCGCAATCCCGGTGGTGAAGCCCGTGGTCACCGGATAGGGGATATATTTGACCAGCGCCCCCAGCCGCAGGAACCCGAAGATGACGAGCAGGATGCCCGCCATCAGCGTCGTCAGGACAAGCCCCTCGTAGCCGTGCCGGGACACGATGCTGTAAATGATGACGACGAACGCGCCCGTCGGCCCGCTGACGGGGAACCGGCTCCCGCTGAAAAACGCCATAAAAAAACCGGCGATGATGGACGTATACAGCCCCCGTTCCGGCGTCAGGCCGGAAGCGATGGCGAACGCAAGCGCGAGCGGAAGCGCCACCACGCCCACGGTGATCCCCGCCGAAACGTCCTTGGACAGCATCCCAAGGCTGTACCCGCTGCGGATTGTCTTAAAAAGGCTCGGAACAAGCGGCGATTTGTGCTGCGCCGGCTGTATGCTGGACATGAAACCCTCTCCTCCCAACAAAACGAGACATGAAAAAAGGAAATGAAGCGGCCTTACATTTGCGGATCGGACGGAGACGCCGGGACGGCACGCCTGCCGATCATAAGCTTGCGCTCGTAATAACGGAGCACAGCCGAAATGCTCAATGTCATGGCCAGATAGAAGATGGCGACGGTCAGCCACACTTCAAAGGCCCGGAAGTTCACGGCGATGATTTCCTGCCCCTGCCGGGTCAGTTCGCCCACGCCGATGACGACGAGCAGGGAAGTATCCTTCAACGAAATGATGCACTGGTTGGTCAGCGGGGGAATCATGCGCCGGAAGGCCTGAGGCCAAATGATGTAGAGCATGGTCTGGGCCTGCGTGAGCCCGGTGGAGCGTCCGGCCTCGGTCTGCCCCTTGTCGATGGACTGGATGGCGCCGCGCACGATTTCCGCGATATACGCGCCGGAGTTCACGCCGATGGCGATGACGCCCGCCACGTCGGGGGGAATGCGCATGCCAAGGGCCAGCGGCAAGCCGAAATAGAGGAACATAACCTGAACGATAAGCGGCGTCCCGCGGATCGCTTCGATGTAGAGGATGGCGATGCCGCGGAGGAAGCGGCTCCGGGAGGTATTGGCAAGCCCGGTGACCACGCCGAGCAGGAGACCGACGAGCAGGCCGCCCAGCGTGATGATGAGCGTCAGCTTCATCCCGCCGAGGAGCTGGGGCGCGGTTTCCAGAATGATCGAAGGTTCGAAATCAAAAGCCATGAGGCACCCGATGGATTAAAGGAGAAAAAGGGACGGGGAGGCAGAAACCTCCCCGTTGCTCTATTCCAGCGAATAGAGGCACCCTACATATCAGATTCCTTGGGTGCGAAACCGAACCACTTTTCGTACAGCTTGGCGTAGGAGCCGTCCTTGCGCATCTGGTCAAGGACGCCGTTGACCTTCTTCACCAGCTCCTCGTTGCCCTGGGCAAAGCCGATGCCGTACTTCTGGCCTTCGTACAGGGGGCCGACGACCTTGGCCTTGCCCTTGCCGGCGCTGTTGGCGAACGCGGTCACCACGGGCATGTCGAACACCACGGCGTCGACGCCCTTGCTGAGCAATTCAAAGAACATGCCGTCGTTGTTGGGGAACTGCTTCAATTCCTTCGCTTTGCCGAAATCCTTCATAAACGGCACGGAAGAGGTGCCGGTCTTCACGGCAACGACCTTGCCCGCGAGGTCTTCAACCTTGCTGATGCCCTTTTCGTCGTCACGGACGAGGATCTTGAGGCCGGACGTATAGTAGCCGTTGGAGAACTGCACGACCTTGGCGCGTTCAGGCGTGATGGTCATGCCGGCGATGCCCACATCCACGTTGCCGGTCTGGAGGCCGGGGATGATGCCGTTGAAGTCCATGGGCTGAAATTTGTAGGAAAGGCCTAGCTTCTTGGCGATGGTTTCCCAGAGTTCGATATCAAAACCGGTAAACTTGCCATCCGGCCCCTTGAATTCGAAGGGCATGAAGTTGGTGTCGTGAGCGACGACAAGTTCCTTGGCAGAGGCGGGGGCGACCAGCACGGTCATGAGAACAAAACCCATGATCAGGGCAGCGATACGTTTCATTATCAACCTCTTTGGGTTAGGGGAGAAAGGAAGGGCCGCATCCGGAACCTTCGGAAAAACGGCGTGGCCTTTTCCACTGCGGAGGGACGGACCCGTCCCGGCGACAGAAACCGAGAGGCATCCACGCGACTCCTCCTGCGCGGACCCCCTGTTCCGAGGAAGAGCCTTTCCCATGCCGCCGGAATCCCCCGACTCCTGCGGCACACACCCTTCCCCAGCATACCAACCCCTAGAATCACGCATCCATCAACAAAAATCAAGTGCAGATGCCGTATTTCCGTAAAGCCGCGCTCCACGCCAGCTCACGGATACCGCGTTCCGCCTTTTGCGCTCATCTCCCCGCGACCGCTTTTCTTTTCTGTTGACGCGCCCCGTGCTCACGTCTAATACTCCTTCCTTATTTTTAGGAGGAGAAACCATGTTTCGTACCGTGTTGACCAGCCTTCTCGCCGTATTGGTGCTTTGCGGCTCCGCGTTCGCCGCAGAGAAAACGCTCATCGCCGCCGCCAACCCCACGTGGCCGCCCATGGAGTTCTTGGACGAAAACAAGAACATCATCGGCTATGACCGCGACATCATTGCCGCAATCGCCGAAGAGATCGGCATGAAGAGCGAGTTCCGCAACATCGCGTGGGACGGCATCTTCGCGTCGCTCGAATCCGGACAGGCCAACGTCATCGCTTCCTGCGTGACCATCACGGACAAGCGCAAGAAGGCCTATGTGTTCTCCGATCCCTACTACGAAGTCCATCAGGCCGTCGTCGTCGCCAAGGACTCCGCCATCAAGAAGCCCGAAGACCTCAAGGGCAAGAAGGTCGCCATGACATGGG
>ERZ838516.3963-NODE-3963-length-12086-cov-2.415261_pt1 | contig 12086 bp, 17 predicted proteins | sample MGYA00519910_ERZ838516 | MGnify/ENA primary metagenome ERZ838516 (study PRJEB31850, sample SAMEA3708837) | human gut metagenome | biome: human gut; feature: human-associated habitat; material: faeces | place: China | collected 2014 ... | reverse complement strand
CGCCGGTCACGGCGGAAGCACTATTTCGGCGCGGAAACGAACGAGGAGGCAATCGATGGAAATGGCTGAATACATTGAGCGCAGTGCGGCGATTAAGGCCGCAAAGCACGCGTGGGCAAAAGGGCTTGAGCCGTCGCAGTATATTGAGGCCCTGCCCGCCGCCGACGTGGCACCGGTGGTGAATGGGCGGTGGGAGCATCTTGGCGGGGACGAGTGGTGTTGCTCTGCGTGCGGCTTTGTCATCACCACTGAGGGCAGTTGGGATAAGCCTACTAAAAAATACTGCGAGGATTGCGGGGCCAAGATGGACGGCGAGAGAAAGGACGGCGGGGATGGCTAAACAGTCTGGGTATTTGCAACGGCGGGAGGCGGAGCTGGACGCCACCTTCAACGCCGGGGCGGCGATGGCGATGCAGTTTGCCATGGACACGCTCCAGATGGCCCTCCACCAGACGGAGGGCTGGGGCTATGACCGGATCATGCGGATCACCCATAACTGGGTGGCCGTTCAGCGGGAATACAAACCGGCGCTGGACTGCCGAAACCCGGAGGCGGACGTCCGACAGGAGCACATGGATCGGGTTCTTGCGGAGATCATCAGCGGGAAGGCAGAGCTGATCCGGTTCCCAGAGCGGTATCCCAATGCAAAGAAGATCAAATACGGGAGGTAGGGCATGGCTGATCCGTTTGTGTGCGTCAGGCAGCGGGCGGGGCCGTTGGTTAAGGCCCTGGTGACGGACAACTACGGATATCTCCGTCGCTACGGACCGGGGGCAGTGCGGGGCCGGTGTGGGCCGGCCCTCAGCCGCACCACCGTTGACAAGTTGGAGCTGCGGCTTGCTCTCTTTGGCTATGATGGCGCTTTCTACACGCTGACTTTTGACGATGACCATCTCCCGCCGGATCGGGCCGGGGTGGATCGGATCTGGGACGCATTCGCGAAGCGTCTCAGGCGGTGGAATCGCGGGCCGGTGGACTACTACGTTTACCGGGTGGAGGGCCTCCACGGTGACCACCGTTACCACATCCACGCATTTCTGCGTGACCAAGATTTCCCACCTGCCGTGGTGCAATACCTCTGGACCTGGGGCAATGCCTACGATGTGCGCTGGGACCGGGTGCGGGTGCTGTCAGAGGGCGGCTACCGTGGGCTGGCGATCTATTTCACCAAGGAGGTCCCGGAGGTGGGGCGCCACCCGTGGGGCTGCTCCAGGGCACTGAGTAAGTACCTTCCGCCTCCGGAGGTGACCACCTGCAAGAGCGGCATGGTGCGGCTGCCCAAGGGGGCTACGCCGCTGCCCATGCAGGGCCGGGACCGTCCTCAGCTGGGCGGGTGGGGGCTCTATGGGTATAGCCGGTATCTGCTTCCCGAAAAATAGCCCTTTTATTTTAATAACAAAGTTTAGTATTACTATCTATAGATAGCGTATCCTCTTGAAACCTAGGGGATATTTGCGGACAACGCCGAGAAAGTGAGGAAAAAGCCTTGATTCCAGCCAGAAACGGTGATAAAATAAGCACAAAGGACGGATGGTTGACTTGCCCGATCTGCAAGCGCAACCACCGACTGCTGAGGATCACAGACGCCACCAGGGCGAGAGGCCTGCCGGTCTACTGCCGGACATGCCACAGCGAGGTGATCCTGGATATCGACGAAGGCCAGAGCGTAAAACGCCAGAGCCAATGACTTCCCGAAGGGGGCGTTGTTGGGTCTGGCGTTTTTGTTTTTACCCGGAGGTGATAGCCCGTGGCAACAAAGCCGCTGAGACCGTGTTTATACCCGGGCTGCTATCGGCTGGTGCCCGGCGGGTACTGCGCAGAGCACCAGCCAAAGCCCAAGGAGCGGAGCCAGGAGGCGCAGGCCTGGCGCTGGATGTACCAGACACAGGACTGGAAGACGCTGCGCAGTGAGCAGCTTCTGCGGGAGCCGTGGTGCCGTGAGTGTGCTCAGCACGGCATCCGGACGAGGGCCACGGACGTGGACCACATCCGGGACCACAAGGGTGACTGGGCTGCGTTCACCGACGCAAGCAACCTCCAGAGCCTGTGCCACAGTTGCCACTCCCGCAAGACTGCGGCGGAAATGAGCAAAAACAGATCGCTTCGGCGGCGCTGATCGCGGAGAAAATCGGCGGACGCTTGGGCGCACGGTGGCCCAGGCCCGCGCCTGCGTGGTTCCTTGCCTCCCCCCGGATAGTTAAAGTTTCCGCGCCCTGTGCCAATACCGCAGGCCCTCCTCCGTGTGGGATTTTCTCCCCACGGGAGATTCGGCGGCAGCCCGGCGGCAGGACGGCGGGGCAATCCGGCAGTGAAGCCGGGATCTGGGACAGCGACGAGTCGGCAGGCCGCGGGACGGCAGCGAAGCCGGGAGCCGACTGAAAGCTGCGAAAATGCAGCGGAATGTAAAAAGCGCTGCGAGGGCGCAGCAGGAATTGAATCACATGGCATAGACCAAAAGCCTGAAAGGCAAGAGTCAGCACGCACCGGATCGGTGCGCGTCGGCCCTTGCTTTTTTCTTTCTCCGGTTTGTGACCCGGCTTCTGTGCCGACTTCACTCTTTCTTCCCTGCCGGTCTCCGTGCCCTACCACGGAGGCCGGGTCATGGGCCGGAACTGCCGCCCTGCCTGCGCCGAAGGCCTGCGCTGGATGCGCGGGGTATTGATGTAGACGCGGTGGGGTGGCACGGTCCGAATCGGACACATTTCCCCGGCGTACACGGCGGCGTTCGCACCGCCGTGGGGTTGGTCCTTCTACGGCGGCCCTGGCTGCCATGCGAGGGGCGCCGTGTTCGCCGGGTATCACAGGAGGATCAGCATGGCAAAGAAAAAGACACCCGGTGGGACTGCCGGAAAGGGCGGTGTCAACCCGGCGCCGACGAGAGACGATCAGACGGTGCGGATCGCAGCGGAGCAGCTGACCATGGTCCCCATTGACGATCTCATCCCCTACGCGAACAACGCCAAAAAGCACGGCGTAAAGCAGATCAACCAGATCCGGGCCAGCCTGCGGGAGTTCGGCTTCGTGACGCCGGTGCTCATCGATTTTGACAACAACATCATCGCAGGCCACGGCCGGGTGGAGGCCGCCAGAGCGGAGGGCATGAGCGAGGTGCCCTGTGTGGTGGTGACCAACCTGTCAGAGGCCCAGCGCAAGGCGTACATTCTTGCGGATAACCGCCTGAGTGAGACGTCAGTGTGGGACAAGGATCTGCTGAAAATCGAGTTGAACGGTCTGGCGGCCCTGGACTTCGATGTCGGTATCGTTGGATTTGACGCGGAATGCCTGAAAGAAATCGAAGTAAACGCCTACACCCGGGCAGCCCCTGGACAGAGTGAAGCGCCGGATAGTGACGCAGCATCTTCTTCGGAGCCTGACCCGCCTGAGACGCCCCACACATATCGGTGCCCTGAGTGTGGGTTTGAATTTGTCGTAGAGGAGTGAAATCTGTGGCCGGGAAAAGACAGCCAACGGATGTGGTGCTTGCCAACGGGCGAAAGCACCTGAGCCGCGCCGAGGAGGCGGAGCGAAGGGCCGGTGAGGTGAAGGTCTCCCCCGCCAAGACGGCCAAGCCGCCCAAGTGGCTGCCGGAGACGCTGAAAAAGGACTTCCGGGCCATCGGCAAGCGGCTGATCGCCGCCGGGCTCTACACGGAGCTGGACGCCGATACCCTGGGCCGCTATCTGGTGGCCCAGCACCAGTGGCTGATTGCCACCGGAGAGGCAGAGAAGGCTCTGGCCCAGCGAGACCAGGAAGGCGCTGACGGCTGGGGCAAGATCCAGGAGCGCTATTTCAAGCAGGCCCGGAACTGCGCCAACGATATGGGTCTGACGGTTACCAGCCGCTGCCGTCTGGTTGTGCCGGACACCGGAAAGCAGGCGACGGAGGACAGCAACCCCATGCTGGAGCTGATCCGGGGAGGCATGGATCGGTATGCCTGAGATTCTGACGCTGGCTCCGGGCATCGAAGTGCCGACGCCGGATGACGGCGCGGAGCTCCGGTACAACCAGGCCGCCGTGGAACGTGTGGAAACCTTTTTCTCCATGCTGGTGTTTGGCCAGAATGACTGGGCTGGCAAACCCTTTGAACTGCTTCCGTGGGAGCGCGACCTGATCCGGCAGTTCTACGGCATCGAGGTCAAGGATGATGACGGGCGCTGGGTACGGTATCGGCGTTTTTTATACAACGAGATCCCCAAGAAAAACGGAAAGAGCGAGCTGGCAGCGGGGCTGGGGCTGTACCACCTGCTGGCTGACGGCGAGCAGAAGCCAGACGTGGGCATTTTTGCCGTGGACACGGATAATGCCGAAATCATTTACCGCTGCGCTCAGACCATGGTGGAGAACTCCGTCATTGGGCAGCCGCAACATCGGCCACTGGCGTGGGCACGCCCCAGCGTGCGAGAGATCCGGACGCGGTTCGGTGGACGGATGAAGGTGTATTCCGGTGACGTGGATAACAAGCATGGCCCCAGCTTCTCCGCTATCCTCTGCGATGAGCTCCACGCATGGGCTGGTCGGGCAGGCCGGGAGCGGTGGAATGTTTTGACTACAGGCTCCGATGCTGCCCGCGCCCAGCAGACCGTCATGGTGCTGACCACCGCGGGCAACGACCCAGACCGCACTTCCATCGGCTGGGATCGCCATGAGTACTGCCGCCGCATCTTAGCGTGGCGGAGGGGTGAACCGGAGCGGCCCAGCGACACAGACGACAGCGAGTGGCTGCCGATTATGTACGGCATTTCTACGTTGACCCAGGACGATCCGGACAAAATTGCGGATTTGGATATCTACGATGAGACGCTGTGGAAAACCTGCAATCCCAGCTACGGAGTGACCATGAAGGCCCGGAAGTTCCGGAAGGAGGCGCAGGCCGCCAAGATGAGCGAGGCGGCGGAGCGCAATTTCCGGTGGCTTCGTCTGAACCAATGGATCAGCACCAAGGACGTGGGGTGGCTGCCCCTGACCCTCTACGATAAGACCCAGATCGGCCCCTCCGCCAAGGCGGAACGGGAGGCGTGGGTCGAGGAGCATTTGACGGGCAAGACCTGTTACGGCGGGCTGGACATGTCCCTCCGGACGGACCTCAGCTCTCTGGTGCTGGTATTCCCGCCCCAGCCGGGACTGGATCAGGGCGTGGCCCTGTTTCGGGCGTGGCGGCCCCTTGAGGGCGTGACGGAGGCGGAGCAGCGGGACCATGTGCCCTACCGAGACTGGGAGCGGGCCGGGTTCCTGACCCTTTGTCAGGGCGACATGATCGACAACCGGGACGTGATCGCGGCCATCTTAGACGCCAAGGAGCGCTATGATCTGCGGGCGCTGGGCATTGACCAGTACCTGACGGCCACCATGACGCCGCTGCTTCAGGACGAGGGCGTGGAGATCATCGCCATCCCTCAGACCATGGCGGGCATGAGCCCGGCCATGAAGGAGCTGGAGGGTATGATCCGGGAACACAAGATGCTGCATGTCCACAACACCTGCGCCCGGTGGTGCTTCGGCAATGTCCGGTGCGCTGTGGACGGCAATGAGAACCAGAAGCCCATGAAGAACCGGAGCATTGGCCGCATTGATATCACGGTGGCGTGGATCATCGCCGTGGCAGCGTGGATTGTAAAGCGAAATCAGAAGCCGGATCTGGCAGAGGCGATGCGGCAGCGAGCGTATCACTTGTAAGGAGTGGAGATATGAGAAAAAGATTTGCAACGGCAATCGTCAAAAATGTCAGCATGATCGTTTTGGTGGCCGGTGCAGCCGTTACGGCTGTAGGCGCCGGGATGATCTATCTGCCCGCCGGTTTGATCACCGGCGGCGTGCTGGCCATGGCTGGTGCTGTGGTAGCCATGTTGGGCGAGGAGGATGACAGATGAGTTTGCGCAAGGGCCTGGTGAGAGCTGGGCGGACACTGGACAGTCCCCGGCAGAAATCTCTCGGAGGGGCGATCCCAACGATGACTTTGGATAACCCGGCGGGCTGGATCTCCGGCGAGGAGAGCGTAGCCATGAGCCGGGACAAGGCCATGAAGGTGTCAACGGTGAACCGGTGCGTAGAGGTCTTGAGCACGTCTATGGCGGTGTTGCCGGTGTACACCATGAATGAGTCCACGAAGGAGCGGCTGCCGGATCATCCTCTTCAGCCTATGCTGTGGAGCCGGGCCAATGAGTCCATGAGCACCTTCGACTACCAGCGGCTGATGATGTGCAACCAACTGCTGCGGGGCAATGCCTATGCAGCTATCGTGCGGGATTCCCGGAGCGGCCGGCCGCAGGAGCTGATCCCTCTGCCTCCGGACTATGTATCGCCGGTTTTCGATGATAACGGCGTTTTCTGGTATGTATTCACCCACCCGGTCAGCGGCGAGATGACGCTGCTTCGTCCGGAGGATGTGATCCACTACAAGGCATACAGCGAGGACGGCATTGAGGGCGTGAGCGTGCTCAAGCGGGCATCTCTGACCCTGAGCACCGCCCGGGCGGCGGCGCAGTACGAGAACAGCACGTGGCTCAACGGCGGGCAGCCCTGCGGCATCCTGACCACGGATTCCGACCTGGGCGGGCAAGTGCAGCGCGTGCAGGCAGACGGATCTACCGTATGGGTAGATCCCAAGGAGGAGCTGCGGCGCTCCTGGGAGAGTGTGCACCGGGGGCCGGATAAGGCGTTCCGGGTGGCGGTGCTGGATCTGGGCTTGAAGTATCAGCCCATCTCCATGACCAACAGTGACGCACAATTCGTGGAGAGCAACGAGATCCGGGTGGCGGATGTGTGCCGGTTCTTCGGCGTACCCCTCCATCTGGCTTACGCCGGCAAGCAGAGTTACGCAAGCAATGAGCAAAACGGCATTGAGTTTGTCAACTACACCCTGCTGGGCTACGAGACCCAGTGGGGGCAGGAGGATACCTACAAGCTGCTGCTGCCGTCTGAGCGGGCGGCCGGTCTGCGGATCAAGCGGGAGCTGAAGGTGTTCCTCAAGGGCGACACCACGGCTCAGGCTGCTTACTACCGGGCACTGCGGGAGATCGGCGTGCTCAACGCCGACGAGATCCGGGCGCTGGAGGACCGGGGCAGGATCCCCGGCGGCAGCACCTACTATGCAAGCTGGAACTACGGCCCCCTGGCGGATTTTGACCGCCTGAGCGTGATCCGGGCGCTGGGGAAAAATCCGGATGATGGAGGTACAGCATGAATGGAATTTTAAAGGCCGCCCATGTGGAAAAACAGGCGGTCAACGCGGCGGAGCTGGCGCTTATCAATAAGCAGGCTTTGCGGGAACTGACAGCCGAGGAGGTTTTTACCTTCCGCATGGCAGCTTGCGACAATCAGGTGGATCGGGATCATGAACGGTTTACGGACAAGGCCTTGGAGGGGCTGGCTCCGCTGTTTGTCGGCAAATCTGTGCTGATGGACCACAAGTGGACTGCCGCCAACCAGACGGCCCGAGTCTACGCCGCTGACGTGGAGACCCGGGGCGAGATCAAGCAGCTGGTGCTGCGATGCTATATGCCCCGCTCTGACAGCACGGCTGGGACCATCGCCGCGATCGAGACCGGCATCCTGCGGGAGTGCAGTGTGGGCTGTGCAATGAGCAGCGCCATCTGCTCCATCTGCGGCGCGGATCAGTATGAGGCCTACTGCCAGCATCACGCCGGACAGACCTATGACGGCCAGCTCTGCGTGATGGCGCTGGATAATCCAACGGACGTCTACGAGGTGTCCTTTGTGGCCGTTCCCGCTCAGCCGGAGGCCGGTGTTATTAAGTCCAAGCGCTACGGAGGTCAGGCGGAGCCGGCTTCCGATCCTGAGACCCAGCGCATGGCGGAGGCCATGCAGGAATTAGAAACAAGACGATATGGAGGTATGTGAGACATGACGTATCAGGAATTGCTGGAACTGAAAAACAAGCGGGCGGAAAAGGTCCGCGAGGGTGAGGGCTTGCTGGCGAAGAAGGATTTTGACGCCCACAAGACCCTGATGGGTGAGGTTCAGAAGATGAACGAGGAGATCGACGCCGCCGAGAGCCAGCTGGCCGAGGAGGGCCGTTTCGCCGAAGATGACGCCAAGATGAAGGCTCTGCACAAGCAGAAGGAGAAGGAAAAGGCGGAAAAGGAGACCGAGAAGAGCGTGGACGCTATCCGGTCTGAGCCGGAGTACGCGAAAGCGTGGGCTGAGGCCCTGCGGACGGGTATGACCGTGAAGAAGTCCATGGGTGTGGAGAAGTTCAACATTCTGCACAAGGCCCTGACGGTGGGCGGCGGAACTCCCACCGGTTCCGACGGCGGTTTCCTCGTCCCCATTGATTTCGACAATGCCATCATCCGGGAGACCAAGGACTATCTGGATCTCTCCACCCTGTTTAACGTGGAAACGGTTTCCACCATGACCGGCTGGCGTGCCGTTGAGGTGGCGGGCCAGCGGAAGAAGCTGCCTCTGGTGGGCGAGAATACCCCCATCGGCAAGGATAACCAGCCCAAGTTCAAGAAGGTGAGCTACAACATCGGCAAATATGGTGACCGCCTGCAGGTTTCCAGCGAGCTGATGGCGGATAATACCGCCGGCCTGATCCAGTACCTGGCCCAGTGGTTCGGCCCCAAGTACATCCTGACCAAGAATGATCTGCTGCTGACGATCCTGAAGAAGCTGACCTTCACGGCTCAGAGCGCCACCACCGACAAGGACAAGGTCAAGGCCATCAAGTCCATCCTGAACAAGAGCCTGAACACGGCATACAGCCGGGGCGCTGTGCTGCTGACCAACCAGACCGTCTATGACGAGATGGACAACTGGGTGGACGGCAACAACCGGCCCATGCTGGTGCCTGACGTGTCCGGCGATTTCGACCGCTTCAAGGGCCGCCGCGTAGTCTACGGTGACAACGATCTCATCGGTGAGCACAAGGCCGCAACCAAGACCTACGATCCCCTGTTCATCGGCGACTTCAAGGCGGCGGCAACTCTGTTTGTCCGTAAGGGCATGGAGGTAGCGGCGACGGATGTGGGCGGCGACGCTTGGGCCAACGACGCCTACGAGCTGCGCTGCCTGTGCCGCATGGACGCCCAGAGCGTGGACGAGACCGCTGTGGTGTTCACCGGCTACGAGCGCACCGCCAACATCTAATCGGAGGGCTGAGAGATGACGGCGTTTGAGGCCCGGCGGGATACGCTGCTGGCGTACTGCCGGATCGACGACCCGGTGCCGGAGGATCTGACGCTGTTGGAGGATATGTGCATGGAGGCCATGGGCTATCTCCACGGCGCGGGGGTGACGGAGCCGGAAACCGGCTCCCCCCGCCTGCCCCTGTACAACGCCTGCGTCAACGCGCTGGTGCTGGACGCCTGGGACAACCGGGGCACACAGACCGGCGTTAAGGAGATCTCCGACAACCCGGCCTTCCGACGGAAGCTGAACCAGCTGAAGCTGACGGAACCCCCGGTGTCCGAATCGGACACCGGGCAGAACGGGGGCACGGAATGAACAGGGCCTATCTCAAGTCCGTGTATGAGGCGGTCAGGGATCTGGTGGAGCTGACTGACCGGCAGCGGGAGCTGTTTGAGGCGTGGCTGTACACGGAGCGGACATTTGCCCAGCTGGCGAACCAGTACGGGGTCAACCGCTCCACGGTCTTCCGCGCCGTGGAGCGGGCGGCCCAATATGTGGAGCGGACGGCCAAACGGCTGGACGCTTTCCGTAAGGCGGCGACGCACTGAGCGTAAGGAGAGGATGAGAGGACGTTGAGCACCATGGCGGAGATGGCGCAGGAGTATACGGTCGCGGCGGCCAAACTGGCCATGTCCATCAAGGCCCACCAGGCGGCTGGGGATCTGACGCCCGCCGAAATGGCGTCCCTCCGCTTGTCCCTGCGGGATCTGCGGGAGGCCTCGCATCTGATGTCCTGTTACTATGACACGCCCCGTCAGGCCTCCTCCTTCCCTGATCGGCCTGCGGGCAAGGAGGTCGCGTGATGACCATTGACGAGCTGCGGGCGCGGAAACGAGAACTTTTGTCGCAGAAGCGGCGGGAGATGGAATTGCGGGAACAGGGCAAGGGGGACGAGATGGCCCTGTTTCTCATCAAGGAGGAGCTGTTGAACGTGACGGCCCAGCTCCGGGCGCTGGCCCCGGCGGGGGGCCGTCCTATCAAGGGCGGCAAGGGCTCCTTGAGCATGGACCACGGGCGCTTCGATCCCGGCGACCTCCAGCAGTTTATCCAGTGGGCTCAGCAGGAGACGGAGGACGATGGGGCGGAGTTGGCCGCCGAGGCCAACTCCGAGGCAAGGCGCATGATCGAGTTGTGTATGCGCTCCATCACCGGACGGCAGCGGGAGATGCTGCTGCTTCACGCCGACGGCATGAAGCAGGTTGAGATCGCGGAGAAATTCGGCGTGACCCGTTCCACCGTAAATCGCACGCTGCGGCGGGCGAAGAGGCGGGCGGCGGACATCGCGGAGGCCCAGGAGACAATCCTGCGGCTCCGGGACGGAGACCGTCTGGATATGAGCAAGCCGGAGGCGGTGACGGTGCTGATGCACGCGCTGACGTCCCATCAGGCGGTGTGCTTTTATCTCTACTATGCGGAGTATCTGACCTTCCGGCAGATCGGGGATCTTCTGAATGTGGATCATGTTACTATTTTCCGCACCGTGCAGCGGGCCGTGGCGCGGATCAATGACGTTTTGTGCGGCGCGGTGGACGTTCTGGACTGCATTGAGGGCATGGACGACGTGGTCTTCGCAATCTACTGCGGCATGGATAAAGATGAGCTTCCCCCGATACCGGAGCAGCACTCTCCCCCGCACGCGCCCACTTATATCCCCGGTCACTACAGCGCGCATTTCGGGCGAGATTTCGATCGCCTCCTCCAGATCGACCCCCCATTCCTGGTCGCCAGACTTCCGGGGGCAGAGCGCGGGAAGCTGGATTTTGACCAGCACGGGCGGTTGTATCAGGCATTGTTCCGGCGGTTTCGGGATGCGAAGAGCGTAGGGGAGCATCAATTTACGCACCCCATCGCCCGTTGGCTGCTCAAGATATTTTCCACGATCACGAGGCCCTTTTCAAACAAAGCGTGGCCGAGGCACCCTGATAATGAACGCACATGACAGGAGGAATCAGATGTTTGATGATTTGGCGTCCGCGCTGCGGGAGAAAATTGAGATCCTGACGCTGACGCGGGATGCGGAGACCGGCGCTCTGGCGTGGACGCCGGAGCGGAAGCGGTGGGCAGCCGTGAAGCTGGATTCCCAGCGCAATTTGTTCTCCGCCGTGGGTGTCGGCGCAAGGGGGGTCACGGTGACGATCCGGCCCGACCGGCGTCTGACCCTGCGCGACGCCATCCGCTGGAACGGCGAATTCCTGCATCTGACCGCCATCTCCATGGGTGCAGAGCGGGACCGACAGGAGATTCGGGCGGCTATCTGCCATCCGGAGATGCTGACCGCCAAGCCGCAGGATCGGACAGGCAGGGATGCCAGAAACAGGCCGGTGGCGATTCCGCAGGCGGCCTACACCTTCCCCGGCATCCTTGCGGAACGGTATTACCGCAGCGAGGAGGACGAGGTTTTCTGCCGTGAGACGCTGGAAAGGGTCCTTGTGACGCCAAAGGCTGTGGAGCTGCGGACGGGAGACCTGATTCAGCAGGGAGACAGCGCACCGTATACGGTGCTGCAGCGGCTGGATCTGGAGGACTACAAAAATGAGTATGTGATCGAGCGCCGGAGGGATGCCTGATGCAGAGCGTCGAGATCAGCGGCCTGCGGGAGGTCATCACGAAGCTGGACGTGGCCCCGGAGCTGATCCGGGAGGCCAGAGCGGAGTTTTTTGCCGAAGCAGGCGATTCCCTGCTGTCAGATGTGCAGGGGCGGATCGGCGGCACCGGCAAGATTGCCGGGGTACAGGAGTACCAGGTCGGCAGCGGAAAGGGCTATGTGGCCGTCCGGGCCAAGGCCAAGACCAATGTCGGCAAATACGCCGCCGGTTATATCACCAATGCGCTGGAAAACGGGCATGAGGTGAGAACGGCATCCGGGAAGGCCAAACGAAAGCGGCGCTCCCGGGCGAAAGCGAGTCGGGTACCCGGAAAGTATATGTACCGCAACA
>ERZ838516.3960-NODE-3960-length-12091-cov-3.110253_pt1 | contig 12091 bp, 9 predicted proteins | sample MGYA00519910_ERZ838516 | MGnify/ENA primary metagenome ERZ838516 (study PRJEB31850, sample SAMEA3708837) | human gut metagenome | biome: human gut; feature: human-associated habitat; material: faeces | place: China | collected 2014 ... | reverse complement strand
CGCTACTTCTTGTGCTTGTCACAAGAAGGTTCGTCTTTCTGTGCATCGCGAAGCGTGTTACTGTGAACGGAGTGAACAGTAACACTGTCTTTGGAATTGCAGGAATGATTTTTTTAATATACTCTGGATAAAGTGTTCCTTTCATAGTATAATAGTCCACAGGATTTCTGACAGATAAAGGTTGGGAGTTCTGTGGATTTTTATGGAATAGAAAATATGTTGGAATCCCCTGTTATGTACTAGCAGAATACATGAGGTAGAGCTATGATAAAACTGATCGCATCAGATCTGGATGGTACACTTCTGAAAGAAGGCACCATGGATATTAATCCGGAAATTTATGACATTATCCGAAAGCTGAAGGCTAAGGGAATTGTATTTGCGGCTGTCAGCGGCAGAGAATATGACGCTGAGCATCTGGACGAGTACCGGGGCATCCGCCTCAAGCATCTGCCCACCATCGACCGCAAGGGCCTCGCAGCTGTGACATCCAGCTTCTTCGGCTGCCTTGCGGCGGCTTTCGGCCCCTATGACGTGGTCCATGTCCACGCGGAAGGCCCTGCCATGTTCTCCTGGATCCCCCGCCTGACCGGCAAGCGGGTCATCCTGACCATCCATGGTCTGGACTGGGCGCGGGACAAGTGGAAGGGTTCCTTCGGCTCCTGGTACATCCGCATGGGTGAAAAGACTGGTGCGCGGTGCGCCCATGAGATCATCGTGCTCAACCACAGCACCCAGAAATACTTTCTGGACACCTATGGCCGCACCACCCACTATATCCCCAACGGTGTCAACCCTGCGGCCCCTGTCCCCGCCGACATCATCCGGGAAAAGTACGGCCTCGAAAAGGACTCCTACATCCTCTATCTGGGCCGGATGGTGCCGGAAAAGGGCTGTCACTATCTGGTGGACGCCTTCAAAAAGCTTGACACTGACAAAAAGCTGGTCATCGCGGGCGGCTCCTCCGACACCCACTGGTACATGGACGAGCTGAAGGAGCAGGCCGGCGGCGACGAACGGGTCATCTTCACCGGCTTCGTGGACGGTCAGCTGCGGGAAGAGCTCTACAGCAACGCCTACCTCTTCGTCCTGCCCAGCGACCTTGAGGGAATGCCCCTCTGCCTGCTGGAAGCCATGAGCTATGGCAACTGTGTCATCACCTCCGACATCGAGGAGTGTGCCAACGTCATCCACGACAACGGCATCGTCTTCCGCAAGGGCGATGTGGACGACCTCGCCCAGAAGCTCACCTACGCCCTCAGCCACCCCAACACCGTCCGGATGTTCAAATGGCTCGCCGCCGAGTACGTCTGCACCCGCTTCCCGTGGGAGCGCATCGTGGAGGAAACGCTCACGCTCTACGAGAAAAAATAATGGCATTCAAAAAAGCGCCTGCTGCATTCGCAGCAGGCGTTTTTCTCTTTAGCGCGAATTTTTCTGCATCCGGCGGTCACGCCCGCCGCGCAGAGTCTGGATAAAATCGAAATAGGCCAGTGCCAGCCGGTATTGCTTCCGTTTCAGGATGCACAGTCCCACCCACTGCCAGCTTGAATCTGCCATCTCCCGGCGGCTCTCGGCCAGCCACTTCGCCGCCCGGGGTCGCTCGCAGGCCTTTCTCAGCCACTGGATGCGCTCAGCGTTCGGCATCGTGTCCCGGACAAAGGAGAGCTTGCGTGCTGATTCCAGCACGACACACAGTGCCTCCCGCCCAATAAGGTCGTCATACTCCCCAGGCGTCGGGGCATGGCGGCGCACCACCTCGTCGAACTCCGCCCGCCGGGCCGCGGCTTCGTCGCTGAAGTAGGCCTTCTGGAAGCTGGTCATGGTAGAGGACGGGCGGATATTATAGATGTAATAGGCTCTGCGGAGATAGACGATGCGCCGGAAGGGCGCGTCCAACAGCTGGGTAAAAAAGTGGGCGTCTTCGCCCACACGCAGCGTGGTAAAGCGTAAATCATATTTTTGCAGGTAGTCCTGGCGGCAGAACCGCACCCAGGGTACCGACTCATATTTGGCCTTCCGGAAATCCTGCCAGAATTCCTCGTAAGTATACACCCCGCTCAGCGCAGGCAGATTCGGCCCGCTGCGCCGCAGGGCGCTGCCGTCCTTATCGAGAAACTGCTTGTAGTAGCCATAGACCACCACGTCGGCGTCGGCCTCCCGGGCGGTGCGGAGGGCGTTTTCCAAAAGGTCCGGCAGTACTTCGTCGTCCGAGTCCACATAGCAGATGTACTCACCCCTTGCGTGGTCGAGGCCAAGGTCCCGGGCCGACCCTTGGCCGCCGTTTTCTTTGTGCAGCGCATGGATGCGGGCGTCCTTTACCGCATATTCGTCGCAGAGTTCTCCGGAGCCGTCGGTGCTGCCGTCGTCCACCAGCCAGACCTCGAAGTCCTGCCAGGTCTGGGCCTGTAGGGATGCCACACAGCGGGGCAGCAGCGTTTTGATGTTATAAACCGGAACGATGACCGAAACGTCGGGCATAACGGACTCCTTATCTCTTTTCATAAACTGCAAGGAAGCGGTCGGCGAGGGCATCCCATGTGTTCTCATGGATGACCGTCTCATAGGCTGCCTGCTCCATCCGGGCCTTCTTTTCCGGGTCGGCGGCAGTGTCCAGCAGGGTTTTCGCCCAGCGGGCCGGGTCAGATTTTTCCAGCACAAGGCCGTTCTCACCGCTGCGCAGCAGCATATCCGCACCGCCGTTGGGGGTGGTCAGCACCACCCGTCGGAAGAACATCGCCTCCAGCAGCACCATGCCGAAAATTTCGTACTCCGTCGGCAGCAGGAAGAGATCCGCCTGCTGGTAGACCCCCTTCATCTGATACTGGGGGGCTTTTTTCTGCCAGAAGACGCAGCTTTCCAGCCCCTTTTCCCCGATGGCCGCTTTCACGCTGTCCACATACTCCGCGTCGCCGTCGCCGATGATGTAAAGGCAGGCGTCCGGGTCGCTTTTCCGCACTTCGGCCAGCACATCCAGCAGGAAGAAGGGGTCCCGCCGGGGCTCGATGCGGCCGATATAGAGCAGCTTCAGGCCCGTTTTCTGCGCTCGCATCTTCTGCTCGAGTTCCGTCTGCCCGGCGTCCGGGCGGTCACGCAGGAGTTCCGCGTCGATGCCGACGCCCACCGTCGTCACCTGCTCCGGCGAGAGACGCTTTTCCAGCAGAAATTTCCGGGCCAGCTCGCTCTTGGTCAGAAAACGGGTGCCACAGCGGCGGTAGCGCCCCACGAAGAGGGCGTCGAACACTCTGCACATCCGGTTATAGTTCTTGTTGAAGGGCGAGTAGTAGGGGCCGTGGTAGACCACCGTCTTTTCGGGGTATTTCCCCGCCAGATGCCACGAGAACATCTGGTTATACTCGGCGGTCTGCAGCACATCATACTGGGCAAAGAGCTTCTCCTGCCCTCCGAACCAGACGTTTTTGAGCAGGACTTTCCCGTGGCGGTAGAAGACATTGATGGGCTTTGCACCCTCCACCTCGACCTTTACGGTCATCTCGTCGCCGTCCGTCCAGAACAGGATGTCGGTGGGATGGCCGCGCTTCACCAGCGCCTTTGCAAGTCCCACTTCCTGAATATTGTAGGTGTTCTTGGTCACGTCCAGCACGCTGGGCCAGGGGCGAACGATGAGTATTTTCATGGCGGTATCCTCACTGTCTGAGCTGGTCGGCAATATCGGCGTCCACGATCTCCTCGCCGGACTTATGGCGCAGCTGCTCCTGCGACGCGGCGCTCAGGCCGTTATTGACCACGCAGTTGAGGTCGCAGGTGGAGCAGCGGTCCAGCTCTTCCTTCGACACCTTACCGTCCCGGTAGTCGCGGCAGACTTTCAGCTCATACATACTGTAAGGAGTCTTGGTGAACAGCGCCTTGAACTTATGGGTCAGTACCCAGAAGCCCGGCTTCCAGATATATTTGTGCATGGCCGGCGAGACGGAGCCGATCATCCAGCAGTCGCGGTCGCAGTGGCGCACCTTGGCGCGGACGGCCTCTGCCTCAGGGCTGCTCCACAGCTCGTCCCAGCTCTGGGTGTTCAGGTTGCCCATAACTTCCTTATCCTTGGTGCCGTTGCAGGGCATGACGTCGCCGTAGGGGTCGATGAAGAAGGTATCGAAGCTCATATCACAGGGCAGCAGACGCTTCTGGCCGTAGAGGTAGTTGATGAGGCCGTGGTTGAAGTAGGCGCGGAACCACTTTTTGGGCGAATTGCTCCGCAGCAGCTCGTTGATGAGGGCCTCGAAGTTCTTCGCCACCATGGGGCGGTCGTGGATGATGTTCTTGGCCTCCACGAAGTAGAAGCTGTTGTGCAGGGTGGCGGTGGCGAATTCCATCCCCATCTCATCCGACAGGCGGTAGAGGGGGACGAGGTCGGGGGCGTTCTTGTCCTGCACGGTCATGCCGAATCCCACATCCTTCATGCCCATCTCCCGGAGTTTTTTCAGGGTGGTGTAGCCGCGGTTGTAACCGTCGGCGAGGCCGCGTATCTCGTTGTTGGTCTGCTCGAGGCCCTCGATGGAGATGCGGATGCCGATGTCGGGGAACTCTTTGCACAGATCGAGGATACGGTCGGTGAAGAAGCCGTTGGTGGAGATGACGATGCGGTCCGACTTCTTCCGCAGCTCCCGCACGATGTCCTTCAGATCCGTGCGGATAAAGGGCTCGCCGCCGGTAATGTTGGTAAAATACATGGGCGGCAGCTTGCGGATGGTCTCGAGGCTGATCTCTTCCTCGGGCTTCGAGGGTGCCTTATAGCGGTTGCACATGGTGCAGCGCGCGTTGCAGCGGTAGGTGACGATAACGGTTCCGTTCAGTTTCTTGGTTGCCATGAATCCTTCTCCTCCGTTTTTATCCCTGATACAGGGGCATCAGTTTTTCCGCATATTCTTCCACAGTGTCAAAGCGGGTCGTCTCGCAGGATCTGGTATAAGCGTCCAGCCGGGTGCGGTCGTCCCAGAGGGCGCGTATCTTCTCTGTCAGCGCGTCCGCGTTCCCGCTCCCGAACAGCTCGCCGTTCACGCCCGCGTCGATGAGCTCCGGGATGCCGCCGATGTCTGCGCCCAGCACCGGCGTGCCGTACATCAGCGACTCCATCACCGAGAAGGGGCAGTTCTCATACCACTCCGACGGGTAGACGCTGAACCGCGCCTCCACAATGAGTTTTTCGAGGGCCTTGCCCGACTGGAACCCCACATTTTTCAGGTTCTGGATGCTGGCCAGCTCCCCTTCCAGCGGGCCGCTGCCTGCCGCCACAAAGGGGATGTCCGGCAAGGCCTTGCAGGCTTTCAGGAAAGTCTCGATGCCCTTTTCCTTCGCAAAGCGGCCGAAGTAGAGCACATAGTTCTGTTTTTCCACAGCCGGGGCTTTCTTTGTGGAAATAAAGTTGTGCATCGCCACCGTTTTCTCCCGCAGGATGGGATCAGAGTCCAGCTTTTTCTTCATGAACTCCGAGCAGCAGACAATGGCGTCCAGCTTTTTGTAGACCTTTTTCCACCGCCAGAACGCAGCCTCCGCAAAGCCGATGGCGCTCTTGGCCGTAGAGCCGTGGATGCACTTATTCCGGATGCAGGACGTGAGCTTCCCGCCGAGGCAGTCTTCGCAGACCTGTCCGTCCATCCGACAGCACATATGATTCGGGCAGACCAGCTGGTAGTCGTGGGCCGTGTAGAGGATGCGGCAGGCGTGTCCGCTCTCCTTCCGCCATTTGTCCGCCTCGAGGATGATGCTGGGCGTCAACTGATAGTTGAAATTGTTGAGATGGATAACATCCGGTCGAAAATCGTCCAGCACCAGCCGCAGCTTCTGCCGGGCCTCGGAAGAATAAATGGTCTTGAGCGGGTATGTAAGCTTCGTCAGCTTGCTGCCGCCGTGGAAATCCATGCTGCCGGTGTAGGCATCCACCCGGTTGCCCACACAGCGTCCCTCGTGCTCCATCCCGAAATACTGCACCTCATGGCCCATCTTTTTCAGCTGCTTTCCCAGCTCGAACATATAGGTCTCAGAGCCGCCGTTGGGGTAGAGGAATTTGTTTATCATCAAGACCTTCATCTCGTCCGCTCCTCACTTTTATACACAGATGTGGAAATCTTCCTCCACATTTTCTTCTTTTCCCTTTTTGTTCCGCTTCTTCTGGCGGCTTTCCTTCACCACGGCCAGTGGTTCTCTCTCGGGATCGACGAGCTCACTGTTTTCCGAAATTTCCAGGCACCACACCATAATAGCCATCCGGTACAGGACGTTGATGGGATAATAGAAGGAAGTATTATCGGTCAGGTAGGTGAAGAAGACATAAAGGTTCATCGCCATCAGCGCATAGGCCGGTATCTCGGTGTACCGCTCCTCCACCCGGTGGATGCGGAATGCCAGCTCAAAGAGTATCCATATCCACCAGCACCAGAAGCCCACTTCCAGATACAGCTCCAGATAGACATTGTGGGTAGCCGCCGTGGCCAGCGGATAGCTGGGGTCTTCGGTGGCGTAGGTATAGATGAAGCGGATGCCCCGGCCCATATAGGTCGGCAGCAGCTCGAAGAACTGGCTGAAATATCCGTAAAGGATGTCGCGATACATCAAATCGACGCCGAATTCATTGGCCAGCTCCACGAACAGACCGGATTTTATCATCCAGAGATAGAAAAAGATGCAGCCGCCTGCCACGAGCGCAATGACATCCGTAAGCAGCTGCAGATGTCTCGGTCTCCACTTGCAGAGGATATGGTACATCACCGCCGCACAGAACACCGCTGGGACAGCGATGCGCTTGAAACCCAGCGTGAAGAACAGCGCCGAGATAAGGAAGCAGACGGCCTGGGTCTTGTGGTTTTTCTCCTTGTGGATGGCGTAGTAGATGACCATGACGCCCCAGCCGTAGACCATATCGTGCAGCTCCATCTGGCGCATCGCACCGCCGGTGTCGTCCGCAAAAGTAATGAGCAGACGAATGTACTCCGAAATAAAAGTCCCGATGCCTGCACTTGCAGCCACCTGCAATGCCACTAAGCCATTCGCCATCGTCATGCCCACCAGCGTCAGGGGCATAGTGGCCTCACCGAACAGGTAGACCGCCGCCGACGCGAACATCAGGTTCGTGAGCATATAGAAAATGTTCAGCGAACCGCGCAGGATGTAGTTGAAGGTCTGGAACTCCGAGATCCAGATGGCCACCGACCACATCCAGAACATCAGATAGGGAAAAAAGAAAAGCGCAAAGAAGCGCAGGCAGAAGATAGCCCGGTTGAACATCGGGCGGAGAAAAAACATTGCACAGGCCCACCCGAAGATCAACAGATTGATGGCATATTTCAGACCCACCGGCAGACGGTAGCAGGCACAGTAAAAGCTGAGGAACATCAGCACGATATAAAACGCCGCGCTGACCAGCTTTAGCGGTTTACTCTCAAAAACATCCATTTGTTGACTTTCCCTGTCTTATTTCCCTCGCCGCGGCTCAGTTCACATCCACGACCACCAGTTCCGGCTGATTGAAGATGCGCGGATACGGCTCCGAATCGCCGAGGCCGCGGCTGATGACCACCTGCGACTCTCCCATCTGGTTGACACCGCTGGTGTACTTGGGCAGAAAGCCCTGGCTGGTAGACCACAGGCCATGCCCGCCGATGCGCACCTGTCCGCCGTGGGCGTGGCCGCTGAGCACAAGGTCGAACTTTTCGTCGGCCAGCGAGGTGTCCAGCACCTCGGGGCAGTGGCAGATGAGGATGGTGCAGACATCATCCAGCGCATTCGTCTCGTCATTCAGCGCGTCGGCCACTGCGCGGGAGTTTTCCCGTTCCAGCTGGGCGCGGGGCCACTCGAAGAAGCCGCCGATGCGCAGCTTTTTGCCGTTGATGACGGTGTCCTCATACGTTCCGTTCATCCAGTGGACGCCGGTGGCCTCGATGTCGTCAAAAATGGTATCGCATCCGTTGGCGTAGCGGGCCGCCCACTCGTGGTTGCCGGGGGCATAATACACCGGTGCAATGTCCACCAGCTGACGCATCAGACTCAGCACAAGGCTGTAGTCCGGGTTTGTGTCAATATCCATGTCGCCCGCCACTGCGATGAGGTCGGGCGCAAGGTTGCGCACCTTCTGCACAAGGTCGGCGTTGTCGGTGCCGTACTCGCTCAGATGCAGGTCGGAAAGCAGCACGATGCGCAGGTCTTCCACCGGCTTATCCACCGTGACGGTATAAAAAGTCGTGATGAAGCTCTTGTTCATCTGAAGGTTATACAGCAGGATGCTGCCCAGAACGAGGGCCATCAGCAGCAATATGAGCAGCAGCCGTACCAGAAAATGCAGTATCTTTTTTATCATAGTTCACTCTCAGCTTTTGGACACCAGCGGCGAGGCAGCCGCATTCTTCGCGTTTTCGGCTTCCTGACGGGCTTTTGCGTCTGCACAGCGGCGGATGGACAGCCGCAGCAGAGCGCGGATCTCATAGGCGTTATCTTTGGCCGAGTTGGCGATGCCCACAAAGATGCAGGGGCCGAACCGGGCGAACTCGGTCTTGGCCAGCAGACTGCCCAGCCGGTTGACGCAGTTTTTCGCCAGATTGAAGCTGCAGTTTTCCAGCAGGACGATAAAGTGGCCTGCTCCATTGTAGCCGACAAAGCCCAGCGTGCGGAACACATACTGCAGCTGGTCACCCAACAGGCGCAGCGCCTTGTCACCATCGTTCCGGCTCATAGCCGAAAAATCCAGCTGGATGTAGATGATGGTGAACTGGCCCTTCAACCGTGTCGTACTGTAGTGGTCGATGGCGGCATCACAGCGCTCGCGGTTGGGCAGGCCGCTCTTCTTGTCCACATAGAGGTAGTAATCCACAAAGTCGCCCAGACGACCCATGAAGATGGCGCAGAAGCATCCCACAAAGAGAAAGAGCACCACCGACAGGGCCGCATAGAGTTTCAGGTTGAGTTTCTCGATGACAACGATGCTGTTCTTCATCTCGATGTTGTCCGCACCATTGACCTGATTGAACTCGTCGATGGTCATGAGTGCGAGGTCATACAGGCTCGTGAACTTCTGCACCAGCTCGTCGATGCGGGCGCTGGCCCACTGTGCCTCAGCACTGCGGGGGTCGGTGTTCTGGGTCACATCGGCGTAAACGTCCAGGATCTCCTGCGCCTGCCCCTGCGCAATGGTGGCGTCGATGAGCTTGGCGTGGAGGTCGGCATAGTTCTGGATGAGTTTATCGTAGGTGGTGGTCACATTGCCGGAGGGCTGGACCCTCGAGTCCCGCACCACATCGGTGATGATCTGGGTATCACTGCCGTCCGAGTTGCTGTTGGGGGTATAGACCGCCGCACCGTCCAGCGTCTTGTCGCCGAACTGGTCGATGATGCTCTTGGCCTCTGCGATGTTTCCGTTCAGGCTGTCGATCTGGAGCTGGTAGCGCATCACGATGTTCTTCTCCGTATTGACCAGAAGAGTATGGTCCCGCACCAGCTTATGATTGACGATATAGGCGTAGAGGTCGTTCAGGGTGTTCTGGGTCAGATACTCGTACTCCGACACGAGGTCCGAGAACGAGTATCCCGATCTCACACTGTAAAAGCCGTATTTTTCGTCGGCCTTCTTCTGAAGGTAGGCCACGCTCTCGTTGGCGTTATTGCGCAGGATCTCCACGCAGTCGATGTACTCGTAGTTCGCCACCGAGACATTGCTGGCGTTGTTGGGGAACAGCGCCGAGTCCACATGGGTCTCGCTGTAATACTTGAAGTAGTTCGTCAGCACCGTGTCCAGCACATTGCGGGCGTAGTCGGTGGCGTCCTTGCTGGCCACGGTGAACGAAACGGCATAGATAGTGGGGTAATATTCATACTCCTCACCATCGGCAAGCGCCGTCTCCTTTTTGGTCTGCTCATCCTCCGGGATGACCTCTTTGACGGAGATCTTGGAGCGGATGCTCTCGGTGCTGGCTGTCAGCCCCAGCTGCTGGATGGTCTGGTTGATGACCGAGGCCGACGTGATCTCAGTGGGGTCTATCCTGGAGCCGTCGGCGTTCTTGCCCTGACTTGCATTCGCGTTGGTGTACTGGATGATGGCTGTGGCCGTATACGACTGCCGCGACGAAATAAACTCATACACGCCCAGACAGCCTACCGCCGTGATGAGCATGATGAGGAACCACCACTTTTTGAGGTAGCGCAGCAAATCAAAACTTTTCATTCTTCCTCCATCCTGTCAAAAAGACGGATGTCATTCGTTTTCTGCCTGCAGGCGTTCACGCTGCCGCTGGCAGATCGTCTTGACGACAGCAGCCAGATACCACACGGTGCATATCAAAGCCGCCAGCATCACGCTGGGCTTGACGTTATACCGTTTGATAAACGAGGACTCCGGCCCGTTGAACACCAGATATCTGCTGATGTGCTGGGCATAGCAGTCGGCGTCCAGCTCCCGCGTTGCGCTCACGATGCTGGCGAGCTGCTGGGTGATGACATCCACCATCGACTGGGCCACCTGCAGTTCCTGGGCCTCGGTGGGCTGCTCCAGCGCCGTGATCTTGGAATTGTTGGTCGTGATGGTCTTCTGGGCGTCCACAGCCGAGCTGAGCAGCTCATTGGCCCGCAGGGCCAGATCGTCGATGCCGACCTTGGTGCGGGACATATAGAACGAGCCATCGCTGTCGTAGGTAGGAATGAGCACCGAGGAGACCATCTTGTTGTTGTAGTTGTCCAGGATGTCCATAAAGATGTCACTCTTCTGGGAGTCGCTCATCTCGCCCCACCGCAGGGTGCGGTTCAGCTCGTTGAGGTCGTCGATGCAGCGGGCGTTGTTCTTGGCCACGCCGTTTTCCCAGATATAGCTCTGGTACTCCGAGAGAGTGTAGCTCTGCAGATTCTGTACCTGCTTTTTGATGGCACTGTAACTCTGGCCGCTGGTGGACAGATAGGAGCCGGCCTGGTCGTTGCGCACCGTGAGATAATTGTTGATGCGGCCTATCATCATCTGGAAATAAGAGCCTATCTCCTCGTAGTCCATATCGGAATAATCAAAGCTGATGTCCAGCGAGGCCGCATTGATGCGGTAATCTGCCGTAAAGAGCTTGAGATAGACCCTGCATATCTGGTCGAGGAGATCCTGCACCGTGATCTTGCCCCAGAGCGACCACGGCAGTTTGAGGCCGATGTGATAGGACGAGCTGATGTAGTAGTCATCCTCCTTCGTCACGAGCTTGCTGTTGGTCGGCGAGATGGAGATGCAGTCCGCAAGCTCACTGGTGGTCAGGTCATCCTGCAGGCCGGTGGCCTGTAAGATAGCCTCAAGATACTCCTGCGTCAAAAATTCCGATTCGCTGAAGCGGGCGCCGTTGGGCGTCTTGCCGGTCACGCTCTCTTCGTAGTTCAGCGACATGGTGGTAGTGGCCGAAAAGCTCTTGACCGTGGTCAGTACGCACATGAACGTCAGCGTACACACGACGCCCACGACGAACAGCCGCCTCACCTGCCGCAGAAAGACTTCGCACAGGAGCCGGATAGAAAGAGTATCGAGAAAACGCTGGAACGATGTAAGCACCGACTCCCGTTCCTCACGGCGGGATCCACGCTTGCTGCGGGAGGACTTCTTTTCTGCCGGAGCGGCCTTTTCTGCGCTTTCGTCCCCTTCCGGCACCGCTGCTCCGGTGGTATTCAGAGCTGCCGCGGAGTCGTCCTGCTCCGCCGGCTGGGGCGCAGCTGCCTCGGGCCGACTGGTCGGCTGAAGGACATTGAGCTTCCGCTTCACAGACTTCGGCGGGGCCGGAGGCGTCAGGACAGGCTCCACCGGCGGGATGGCGGACGGCGGCGCAGCGGGCGCGGTATAGGTATGCTCTTCTTCTGCCACCTCGGGCTGCGGGGCCGGGGCCGCAGTCTCCGGGACGGAGTTCTCCTGCTTTGCCCGGCCAAAGAGCGAGCGCTTCTTCGCGTGCTTTGCGGCATGGCGCGCAGGCGCAGAGCCACGCCCGGATGTCTTTTCCGGGCTGGCCTTGTAGACCCTCTGATTCGGTTCTTTCCGCGCTGATCTCATCCGCAGTTTCCTTTTTGTTCTCTTATAGGTACGTCCTCCGATTGGCCGGAGAGTATACTTCAACTACTTTATAATACCTCAAATTGTCCC
>ERZ838516.3947-NODE-3947-length-12127-cov-2.621769_pt1 | contig 12127 bp, 8 predicted proteins | sample MGYA00519910_ERZ838516 | MGnify/ENA primary metagenome ERZ838516 (study PRJEB31850, sample SAMEA3708837) | human gut metagenome | biome: human gut; feature: human-associated habitat; material: faeces | place: China | collected 2014 ... | reverse complement strand
AAGGACATCGAAATCGCCATCTGAGGCTGGCGCTTGTGATTGAAAATCGGAGCTGCGATACAGTGAAGGCCGGGCTCGATCTCTTCATCGTCTACCGCATAACCCCGCTCCCGTACCTGCTCCAGCTCCTTCAGCAGCCCATCTCCTGTCGTAATGGTATGCTCTGTCATCTTTATCAGGGGCCTGGACAGGACATATTTTTCCATATACTCCTCGGGCAGAAAAGCCAAAATCGCTTTGCCTACGCCCGTGCAATACATGGGGGCCCGCTTCCCAATCTGTGAGTAGACAACAACCGAGCTGTTGTTATCCACTTTGTCAATGTAGATGATCTCTCCCTCAGAATGGGTAGCCAGGTGGACCGTGGTTCGGTATTTGTCCGCCAGCAGCTGGCAATAGGGCCGCGCCTCCATGCGGACATCCATGCGGGACTGAACAAGATTTCCCAGCTCAAAAAGCTTGAGACCCAGGCGGTATTTTTTGTTCTCTGTCTGTTCCAAGTATCCAAAAGCCGTCAATGTATTGACCAGTCCGTATGTCGTACTCTTGGATAGATCCATCCGTTCTGCAATTTCAGAGATACCTAGTTCCGTATCATTTGCGAAGCAGGAGATCATTGTAAGGGCACGTGCGACCGATTGTACAATTACGCCTCTCTTTTCTTTCCCTTCCATTGTCTATCACGTCTCTTTCTGCTTCTGATTATAGGTCCACCGCATTTCCTTGTCAACATTTTTCGTTATTACAAAACGATATTTGTTTATATAAAACAATTATCCGCCTGCATTTTTTACCGACCGATAAAAAAACTGGCTTTCCCGCCCACTGCCCATTGCTGCCCCGACTTTGTATCGCTGAAATACACACTGGTTTACATCTCTCGCGCATAAAAGCGTCCTCCTTTTTGTGTTCAGGCCCGTGCAATGCCCTGCTCTCTGGCCTCCTGTGCGACGGCATGGGCCACGGTGTCGGCCACGGACTTGTCCAGGGCGGAGGGCAAGATGTAGTCGGCGCTGAGCTGCTCGTCGGTCACCAGGGCCGCCAGGGCTCTGGCCGCGCGGATTTTCATCCCCTCGGTGATCTCCCGGGCCCGCACGGCCAGCGCGCCCTTGAAGATGCCGGGGAAGACCATGACGTTGTTGATCTGGTTGGGGAAATCGCTGCGGCCGGTGGAAATGACCTTGGCGCCGCCAGCCTTGGCATCGTCGGGGAAAATCTCCGGGGTGGGGTTGGCGCAGGCAAAGATAATGGCGTCACGGTTCATGGTCTTCACCATTTCGGTGGTCACAGCGCCGGGAGCGGACACGCCAATGAACACATCGGCCCCCACCAGCATATCGGCAAGGCTGCCCGCCTTCTTGGAGAGGTTGGTGACCTTAGCCATCTCGTCCTTAATGGGGTTCATGCCCTTGGGGCGGCCCTCATATACAGCGCCGCTGCGGTCGCAGAGCGTCAAATCCTTCACACCGGCGGAAAGCAGCAGCTTGCCGATGGCGATAGCGGCGGCACCAGCGCCGTTGATGACAACCTTGATCTCGTCCATCTTCTTGTTTACAACCTTCAGCGCATTGGTCAGGCCCGCCAGCGTGATGACGGCGGTGCCGTGCTGGTCATCGTGGAAAATGGGGATATCGCAGCGCTCCTTCAGCTTCTTCTCAATCTCAAAGCAGCGGGGCGCGGCAATGTCCTCCAGATTCACGCCGCCGAAGGAGCCGGCCAGCAGAGCCACGGTGTTGACGATCTCGTCCACATCCTTGCTGCGGATGCACAGAGGGATGGCGTCCACATCACCGAATGCCTTGAACAGAACGCACTTGCCCTCCATAACGGGCATACCGGCCTCGGGGCCGATGTCGCCAAGGCCCAGAACGGCAGTACCGTCCGTCACAACGGCCACGGTGTTCCAGCGGCGGGTCAGCTCATAGCTCTTGTTGACATCCTTCTGAATTTCGAGGCAGGGCTGGGCCACACCGGGGGTGTAGGCCAGCGAAAGTGCGTCCTTGCTGTCCACTGCCGCACGGGGCGTGACCTCCAGCTTGCCCTTCCACTCATAGTGCAGTCTCAGAGATTCCTTTGCGTAATCCATTGTTTTCTCCTCCGTTTATCGTATTTGCTCCGGCGGAAGTGCCGGAAAGAAACTTATTCCGCCACACGCGGCAGCGTGGAGCCGCCGTAGGGCATCACCAGCACCGAGGCATCGGCGCCGCACTTTTCCACAGCGGCATCATAGGCCGCCTGTACGCTGTGGAACGGCTTCATGAACAGCCGCTCCACCAGCGCGTCCTCCATATCGCTGACAAGGTAGATATCCGCCTTTTCCAGAACCATGGCAATGGCCGCCGCCTTATGGCCGCCCAGCCGGAACTCCTTTTTGATTCGCTCGATAAGAGAATGGGGCGTGGGGGCGGTGGTGAGCCATTCTTCAAAGGTCTTTTCGCCCAGCCCCTCCTTGCAGGAGCCGATGAGCACCACCACGCCGCCGGGCTTGACCGCGTGCTTGGCGTTGTCCAGCGCCTTCTGGGTCTGGTAGAGGTTCAAATCCTTGGGGGCGCCGCCCTGCGACACTAAAACGATGTCCGCCCGCTGCGGAATCTCCTTGCGGTACAGGGTGTCCAAAAAGGCGCAGCCGACCCGGTGCGCGGCAGTCACATCGCCGGCCACTGCCCGAATGATCTCTTTTTGCGCGTCCAGCACCACGTTTACGATGAAGTCCACCCCCACCATGGCGGCGGCCTCCTCAATATCCTCCCGGACGGGGTTGCCCTCCAGCTTTCCGGCATGGGCAGTTTCCTCCACCATGCGGCTGTGGTTGGCCTGAATCGCCGCCCGGGTAGAAACGCCGGGCATGATGGCCTTGGCGCCGCCGGAATAACCGGCAAAGTAGTGATATTCAATATTGCCGAGGCAGATGCGGCGGTCCGCCTCCGCCACGGTTCGGACAATATCCACCGGCGTGCCCCGGGAGGTCACGCCGATATGTACGCAGTCCGCCGTGTTGCCGTCCACGCAGGTGATCTCACTCCACGCACGGTCTCCGGCCAGATGGCGCTGCTCCTCCTCCGTATGGCAGCGGTGACTGCCGAGGGCGAACACCAGCGTAATGTCCTCCCGCTTGACACCGGCGTCATACAGCTCGTCCAGCAGGGCGGGCATCACCTTCCATGTGGGCATGGGGCGGGTAATATCGCTGGTGATGATGGCAATCTTCTCGCCGGGGTGCACGATGTCCCGCAGCCGGGGCGTACCGATGGGCTCGTTCAGCGCCCGCCGGACCTCCGCCTCGCCGGTCAGCGCCACCGACACCTCGTTGGGCGTCAGGATGCCCTGCAGATTTGCCTCCGGCACCTGCACCGTTTCGCTGCGGGTACCGATCTTCAGAGTGATGTCCATAAATGAAGCCCTCCTCTGTTCCTATTTGCAGTTTAGATTATATGCCGAAACGGTTTTTTGTCAATTCTAACGTTTAGGATTTGACAAAATTTGCCGCTCTACCTATACTGAAAGATAATTTAATCGCTCCGCAAACGCGGGGCAAGACGAAAAAATGCCGGAGAACCGGCAAAAGGAGCACAGTATGGGAAATTTTCAAATCTGCCTGGACGCCACCGCACCTCTCCTTCTCTATCTGGCGGCAGGCTACCTTGCCCGCAGGCTTAAGCAAATCGACAGTCAGGACGTATCCCGGTTCAATTCGGTGGTCTTCAATTTCTTTCTCACGGTCAATCAATTTAAAAGCATTTACTTTTCCGATTTGAGCACCGCCGTTCGTCCGGGGCTGATTCTCTTTTCCGCATTGGGTGTGCTGACGTCCTGCGGCATCGGCCTCGCGCTGTCCTCCAAGCTGCTGCCCAGGGAGCAGCGGGGCGTTATGACGCAGGGTATATTCCGTTCCAATTTTGTGCTCATCGGGCTTTACATCGCGGAAACGCTGGTGCCCGATGGCAGCGTCGGCTCCGTGGCGGTACTCGGCGCCATTGTCATCCCGCTGTTCAACGTGCTGGCGGTGGTGGTGCTGTCCCTGTACGGCGGCGGGCACGTCAGTTTCCGGAGCATATTTATAAAGGTATTGAAAAATCCGCTCATTCTCTCCACGGCAGCAGGACTGCTCTGCCTGTGGCTCCGCGTCCCCCTGCCTCGCTTCGTTCAGACGGCGGTGCGGCAGATGGCCGCTGTGTCAACGCCCATGATGCTGTTTCTGCTGGGTGCCTTCTTCCGTTTTGACGCGCTGTCCCGTTACCGCAAACAGGTAGTTTTAGGCGCGTCCATGAAGCTGCTGGTCATGCCCGCTATCTTCCTGACGCTGGGCTACTGCCTTGGCTTCCGGGGTATGGAATTTGCGGCGCTGCTGGGTGTGTTCGCCACCTCTACCGCCGTTTCCTCCTTTGCCATGACCCGCCAACTGGGCGGCGATGTGGAGCTTTCCGGCGCGCTCATCGTTGTCACCAGCACTCTTTGCCCCTTTACGCTGTTCCTCTGGTGTTTCCTGTTCAAGTCTCTGGGCGCATTTTAAGCAAATTTCTTTTCCGCTCTCCGGCAGTTTTTTCGAGAGAAATCCCCCAGTTTCCACAAAAGCGGGACATCTTTTTGTGCAGTTTGACCGTCTTTTGTTCAGCAATTGCAAAATTGCTTCTGTGTTTTTTCTCTGCGAACGGTTTTAAAATCGCTTCAAATTGTTCCACGGCTGTTTTTCATGCTCTGTCAGAAACAAATCGGCGTCAAAATTACTGGTACTTTTCACCGAATTGACGCAGTTGTGCATTCTGGATTAGAGTGTTACCAGCGGTACACCCCAAGGAACGGGTTTCCGTCTGGCGGTGCGTACCGCATGGTCCATTTTGTACCATCATATTTTTAGGAGGAAAGTTATGAAAAAGTTTTGGTCTTTGCTTCTCTCTGTCGCAATGGTCGCATCTCTGGCCGCCTGCGGCGGCAGCAGCTCCGGCGGTTCCACCAGCGGCGATGCCGCCAACACCGGTGACTCCGCCAACACCGAGGCGGTCCACTTCAAGCTGAGCCATCCCTCTGCTGAGGGCGGCCCCTATGACCTGATGAGCAAGAAGTTTGCTGAGCTGGTCGAGGAGAAGTCCGGCGGCAAGTACGTCATCGACATCTTCGCCGCAAACGCTCTGGGCTCCCAGGAAGAGGTTCTGGACGCCGTTTCTCTGGGTACTTTGGATATGGCGGTTACTTCCGATGACATTCTGGCCAAGTACGCGCCTGAGTGGGGCTACATCGGCCTGCCCTTCCTGTTCGATGACGTTGATGACGTTGATGAGAACCTGAACGGCGAACTGGGCGCTTACCTGTCCGGCAAGTTGGAAGACAAGGGCATGTTCGTTATCTCCTTCTTCGAGAACGGCTTCCGTAACATCACCGCCAACAAGGAGATCAATGTTCCTCAGGATCTGGCCGGTCTGAAGATCCGCGTCATGACCAACGAGCCTCTGCGCGCCATGTTCACCAACGCCGGCGCCGTTGTCACCAACGTGTCCTTCTCCGAGCTGTATCAGGCTCTTCAGCTTGGCACCTGCGAGGCCGAGGAGAACCCCTTCGCCAACATCCGCGATAAGAAGTTCTACGAGGTCCAGAGCTATATGTGCGTGACCATGCACTCTCACACTGCTGAGCCTCTGGTCATGTCCAAGGAGCTGTTCGACGGCCTGTCTGCTGAGGATCAGGCCATGTTCCAGGAGGCCGGTCTCGAGGCTTCCAAGTGGGCTTATCAGCATGCTAAGGATACCGACGCTGAGAACCGCGAGTATCTGGAGGGCCAGATGACCGTTATCGATCCCGATCGTGAGCTCTGGAAGGAGTTCGCTGCCGAGACCAATGCTTCTTACGAGGCTAACTACACCGAGGCTGCCGCTCTGAAGATCTGAGCTCGGTCCGTACATTTTTCAAGCATTCCATCGCATTATATCGCAGAGTAGAATAGAGAGATAGCCTTGCGGGATACGTTTAGGCGCGCCTATACGTATCCCGCAAGCATTTATGGACAATCTAACCAAAAGGAAAGTAGGTATCGTATGTATAACGGCTTGGTCAAGTTTAATACCGGCATCACCAAGGTATACAACGTCATCATGATGATCCTCCTTGGCCTGATGAGCATTTGGACGCTCTTTGAGGTCATTTTCCGGGAGGCCGGCGTGAGTGTGCCCTGGCTTGAGGAATTTACGATTTATGCGTTCAGCTGGCTGACCTATTTCGGCGCCGCCAACGTGCTTCGCAACGATGGTCACCTGAGCGTGACCGCTATCACCGGCATCATTGAAAAGAAAAGTCCCAAGGCCCGCAAGGCTTTGGCTATCATTACTTACATCATCGTCGCGGTCTTCTGCTGCATCGTCTGCTATTATTCTACCATGATGGTGATTAAGTATAATAACACCGGCTCCACCACCACTAACATACGTTGGATCAAGATGAGCTGGGTCTTCTTCCAGATTCCCCTGAACTACATTGTGTACATTCTGTTTGAGATCGAAAAAATCTGGGGCGTTGCCACCGGAAAGCGGGAGGTAAAGTAATATGCTGGTAATTGTTCTGCTGGTCAGCTTCTTCCTGCTGCTGTTCATCGGTGTCCCCATTTCTTTCGCCCTGTCCATTTCCTCCTTCACGGCGGTTATGACCACAGGCGCAATCCCCGTTATCAATCTGGTGCAGAAAACGTTCCGCGCCATCGACTCCTTCACCCTGCTGGCAATCCCCTTCTTCGTGTTTGCCGGTAACGTGATGGCCCGCGGCGGCGTTTCCAAGCGCCTGACCGATATGGCCGCAACGCTGGTGGGCCGGATGCCCGGCGGCCTTGCTCACGTGGCAACGCTGTCCTCCACCTTCTTCGGTGCTATCTCCGGTTCCGCCCCCGCTACCACCTCCGCTATCGGTGCCGTTATGGTGCCCGAGATGGAGAAGCGCAACTACGATAAGGCCTTCACCGCCGCTGTGGTCGCCGCCTCCGGTACCATCGGTCTGATCATCCCCCCCAGCAACACCATGGTTATGTACGGCACGCTGGCAAACGCCTCCGTCGGTAAAATGTTCATCGGTGGCGTCGGCCCCGGCCTGCTGATGACCGCAGTTATTATCATCATCAACTATGTCATTTCCAAGAAGCGCGGCTATGTCGGTACCGAGCGTGTCACTGCCAAGGAGGTCGCCACCGCTTTCAAGAACGGTATCTGGGCTCTGCTGATGCCCGTCATTATTCTGGGCGGTATCTATTCCGGTCTGTTCACCCCCACCGAGGCTGCTGCCATCGCTGTGTTCTACGGCATTATCGTCAGCGCCTTCGTGTATCGCAACATGGGCTGGAAGGACTTTATCCATGTGCTGTCTGCTTCCGCCTCCTCCACCGCTTCCATTCTGTTCCTTGTGGCAAACGCCCATATCTTCAGCTATCTGCTCTCCAGTGAGCAGATTCCGCAGAAGCTCGCTATCCTGATGACCAGCCTGACCACCAACCCCACCATGATCATGTTCCTGATTATGATCGTGCTGCTGATTGCCGGCTGCTTCCTCGATAACGCCGTGGCCGTTATTCTGCTGACCCCCATCTTTGTCAACGTGGTTCAGGCCATGAACATCGACATCTGCTACTTCGGCGTGTTCCTGGTGTTCGTGCTGGCTATCGGTCAGGTTACGCCTCCTGTGGGCCTGTGCCTGTTCGTTGCCTGCGATATCGGCAAGGTCTCTATTGAGAAGATCAGCCGCGAAGTTCTTCCCTATGTAGGCGGTCTGATCGTCACCGCAATTCTGCTGGTGCTCTTCCCCCAGATCGTCACCTGGCTGCCCAGCCTGACGGGTTTGTAATCAAAGGGACTTCCAAGCAAAAAAATACAGAGGATCGTTCGATCCTCTGTATTTTTTTGCTTTCCAATACCTTTGGCCGAGAAATATGCGCCGGCAGGCGCGTATCCCCCGGTAATCTTCTCTCTGCTTCGCGTGTGTCAGCCCGCCTGCGGCTTAAGGGTAAAAACCACCTGCAATCCATCGCCGACCGGTGTATGCGGCTGAGGCTGGCTGGCAGAGCACCCGCAGGCAGAGCGCACAAGAATATGAGCGCAGACTGCTTTTGTCTCCGTCTTTGGCGGACATTTGCGTGATGAACGCTCATGCCACAAAAATTGACTGGTAAAATTTCATAAAATGATTGCGGACGTATGGACATTTTATCCGCTGCGGTGTATATATGTATACAGATATACAATCTTGCAGGAGAACCTGCCGGGAAGGAGACCGCTATGCTTGAATTATCATCAAAAACAAATCTGCTGGAAGAAAATGACTACCGTTACTCCCTTCAGGATGTAAAGGACCCGGTGCTGTACCGGGATGTATACAACTACGATGAGGTCCCCAAGGTGGCCTTCAACCACCGACGGGTGCCCATGTCCATGCCGGCGGATATCTGGATCACCGACACCTCTTTCCGGGACGGTCAGCAGTCCATGAACCCCTACACCCCGGAGCAGATCGAGCACCTGTTCAAGCTCCTGAGCAAGCTGGGCGGGCCCTACGGCCTTATCCGGCAAACGGAGTTCTTTATTTACAGCAAGCGGGACCGAGAGGCCATTGAGCGCTGTCAGGCGCTGGGGCTGCGGTTCCCGGAGATCACCACATGGATTCGCGCCACGCGGGAGGATTTCCGCATGGTAAAGGACCTTGGCATCAAGGAAACCGGAATTCTCGTTTCGTGCAGCGACTATCACATCTTCAAGAAAATGCAGATGACCCGTCGACAGGCGCTGGACTATTACCTTGCCACGGTGAAGGATGCCTTCGATGCCGGCGTCATGCCCCGGTGCCATCTGGAGGACATTACCCGTGCGGATTTCTACGGCTTTGTAGTCCCCTTTGTCAATGAACTGATGGAGCTGTCCCGGGAGGCCGGGATTCCCGTCCGCATCCGGGCCTGCGACACCATGGGCTACGGCGTGCCCTACACAGAGGTAGCCCTGCCCCGCAGTGTTCCGGGTATTATTTACGGCCTGCAGCACTACTCCGGCGTCGAGAGTGAATATCTGGAATGGCACGGCCACAATGACTTCTATAAGGCGGTCTCCAACGCTGCTACCGCATGGCTGTACGGTGCCAGCGGCGTCAACTGCTCCATGCTGGGCATCGGCGAGCGCACCGGCAACGTGCCGCTGGAGGCCATGGTATTTGAATACGCCTCTCTGCGGGGTTCTCTGGATGGTATGGACCCCACCGCCATTACGGAGATCGCCGACTATTTCGAGCACGAGATCGGCTACCGCATCCCGCCCATGACGCCGTTTGTGGGCCGGAACTTCAACGTCACCCGGGCGGGCATTCACGCCGACGGGCTTTTGAAGGACGAGGAGATCTACAACATTTTCAACACGGAGAAGCTGCTGGACCGTCCCGCCGCTGTGGCGGTGAGCAAGACCTCCGGCCTTGCCGGAATCGCCTACTGGATCAACCAGAACTACCGCCTGAAGGGCGAACGTCAGCTCAACAAGCACGATGCGCTGGTGGAAAAGCTGAAGGACTGGGTGGACGCCCAATACGCCGGGGGCCGCACCACCGCCCTTTCCAATGAGGAGCTGGAGGGAAAAATCGCGGAGCTGTCCGGCGGGGCCTTGAAGTCCAAGTATTAAGATAGGAGCGCAGTACCATGATGAGAGATCACAAGCCTGTTTCCATTGCGGATCAGGTGTTTGAGCAGTTGGAGCGGGATATTCTCTCCGGGAAATACCCGCAGGGAGAGGTGCTCAGCGAGCTGCGGCTGTCCGGAGAGCTGGGCGTCAGCCGGACGCCCATCCGGGAGGCTGTCCGCCGCTTGGAGCAGGAGCATATTTTGGAGGACACCAGCCGTGGCATGATGGTAGTCGGCATCTCCCGGGAGGATATGCTGGACATCTACGAGATTCGCCAACGGCTTGAGGGCATCGCCGCAGAGCGTGCGGCGGTTGCCATCTCCGATGACACCCTCCGGGAGATGAAGGAAACGCTGGGCCTTCAGAAGTTCTATATTGAAAGTGAGCGGGAGCCTGGGGAAAACTCCGACCAGATCAAAAATCTGGATTCCCGGTTCCATGAGCTGCTGTACCAAAGCTGCGGCAGCCGCCCCTTTACCGATACCCTCATCTCCCTGCACAAGAAGATCATCAAATACCGCAAGGCGTCCATTACAAAGCACAGCCGCGCGGTACACGCGCTGGAGGAGCACACCGCCATCTATACCGCGCTGGCGGCGCACGATGGCAAGGCCGCGGCAGAGGCCGCCCTGCGCCATGTGGCCAACGCCCGGGCCAGCATCGCCGGAATTACGCAGAAGGGGGAAAACTGATATGGGAAAGAGCCTGACGCAAAAGCTCATCGAAGCGCATCTTGTGAGCGGCAGCACGGAGCCGGGCGCCGAGGTGGCTCTGCGAATCGACCAGACACTGACGCAGGACGCCACCGGTACCATGGCCTATCTGGAATTTGAGTCCATGGGAATTGACCGGGTGCGGACAAAGCGGGCTGTCGCCTACGTGGACCACAACACACTGCAATCCGGCTTTGAAAACGCCGATGACCACCGCTATATTCAGACCGTTGCCGCAAAGCACGGCATCTGGTTCTCCCGTCCCGGCAACGGCATCTGTCATCAGGTCCATCTGGAGCGCTTCGGCGTTCCCGGAGAGACCCTGATTGGCTCCGACAGCCACACCCCCACCGCTGGCGGCATCGGGATGCTGGCCTTCGGCGCCGGCGGTATGGACGTGGCCGTGGCCATGGGCGGCGGCGCGTACTACATCACGATGCCGAAAATGTTCAAGGTCAACCTCACCGGCACGCTGCGGCCCTATGTCACAGCCAAAGACATCAGCCTCGAGCTGCTGCGCATCCTGTCGGTCAAGGGCGGCGTCGGCGCGATCATCGAGTGGGGCGGGCCGGGTATCGCGGCGCTGTCCGTGCCCGAACGCGCCACGATCACGAACATGGGCACCGAGCTCGGCGCGACGACGTCCATCTTCCCGTCGGACGACGTGACGCGCGCCTTCCTCGTCGCCGAGGGGCGCGAGGCGGACTTCACCCCCCTTGCGAGCGACCCGGACGCGCGCTATGACCGCATCATTGACATCGACCTCAACACGCTGCAGCCCATGATCGCCTGCCCGCACAGCCCGGACAATGTCGTCCCCGTGGCGTCGCTCGCCGGCACGAAGGTCGATCAGGTCTGCATCGGCTCGTGCACGAATTCGTCCCTGTTCGATATGCGCAAGGTCGCGGCGCTGCTGCGCGGCAAGACCGTCGCGCCGGGCGTGAGCCTGTCCATCTCGCCGGGGTCGAAGCAGGTGCTGACCATGCTCTCTGACTGCGGCGCGCTCACGGACATCCTCGCCAGCGGCGCGCGCCTGCTCGAGTGCGCGTGCGGCCCGTGCATCGGCATGGGCTTCTCGCCGAATTCCGGCGGCGTGAGTCTGCGCACGTTCAACCGCAACTTCCTCGGCCGCAGCGGCACGAAGGACGCGCAGGTCTACCTCGTCTCTCCGGAGACGGCGGTCGCCGCCGCGCTCACAGGCGTCATCACCGACCCGCAGACACTCGGCGAAACGCCCGCCGTCACGCTGCCGGACAGCTTCCGCATCGACGACCGCGCCGTGCTGCCGCCCGTCCCGGCGGCGGAGGCGGACACGGTGGAGGTGCTGCGCGGACCGAACATCCGCCCCTTCCCGCGCAGCAAGCCCTTTGCCGACTCGCTCGCGGCGGAGCTCGTGCTCAAGGTGGGCGACAACATCACGACCGACCACATCATGCCCGCGGGGGCGAAGATCCTGCCGTATCGCTCGAACATCCCGAAGCTGTCGGAGTTTTGCTTCACGGTCTGCGACCCGACCTTCCCGGCGCGCGCCAAGGCCGCCGGAGACGGCATCATCGTCGGCGGCAGCAACTACGGGCAGGGCTCGTCGCGTGAGCACGCGGCGCTCGTGCCGATGTATCTGGGCATCCGCTGCGTCGTGGCCAAGAGCTTCGCGCGCATCCATGCGGCCAACCTCATCAACGCCGGCATCCTGCCGCTGACGTTTGAAAACCCGGACGATTACGACGCGCTGCAGCCCGGTGCGCGGCTGCGCATCGACGATATCCGCACCGGCATGGCAGCGGGGAAACT
>ERZ838516.3943-NODE-3943-length-12135-cov-3.945861_pt1 | contig 12135 bp, 10 predicted proteins | sample MGYA00519910_ERZ838516 | MGnify/ENA primary metagenome ERZ838516 (study PRJEB31850, sample SAMEA3708837) | human gut metagenome | biome: human gut; feature: human-associated habitat; material: faeces | place: China | collected 2014 ... | reverse complement strand
TCCGCAGTCTTTCAGCTATTTCATTTTCTTCATGTTTTCTTATTGGGACACACCTTAAGGGCTCTGTGTTTTTTTATAAATTCTTCCCAATCTTTTTCAAAAAATGCTTGACAAACTCTTTCCCATATTGTATGATAGTTCATGTGCCAAATGAATATGTGAGTGTAGCTCAGCTGGATAGAGCGTCTGACTACGGATCAGAAGGTCGCGTGTTCGAATCATGTCACTCACGGAAAAAAACGTATATCTCTTTGATATACGTTTTTTATTTGTTTCATTTCCGAGCAAAAACAAAATACTATCTATTTTATATTTATACGCAAAAAAGAGAGGAGCGGTATTTCTACCGCCCCTTTCTTTTTATCGTGGGTAAATGTAAGGAATCAATTATTTTTCAATCTGAGGAGCAACGTCATCCATCCACTTCATCAGACCACCCTTTTCTGCATTCTTATCCCATACATATTTCTTTGTTTCGGAAGCGATAACACCACTCAGACCGATCAAAGCAATACAGTTAGGGAATGCCATACAAGCGTTCAGTACGTCAGCAATGTTCCAAACTACATCCAGTGCAGCGACACAGCCTACCAGTACAACAAATGTCCAAACAACACGGAAAGGCATGATGGACTTAACACCTACCAGATATACCCAGCATCTTTCACCATAGTAGGACCAACCCAGAATTGTGGACCATGCGAATGTCAGCAGACCGAATGTCAGAACTGCGGGGCCAACAACGGGGATCGCGTTGAACGCACCTGCTGTCATGTTCGCACCTACCAGACCCTCCATACCTACGGGGTCTTTAATGATAGAGGATACCAGAACCAGACCTGTCAGCAAGCAAACTACGATTGTATCCCAGAATACACCGGACATGGAAATCAGAGCCTGTCTTGCAGGGTTTCTTGTTGCCGCACATGCGTCAACGATAGGAGCAGAGCCAAGACCGGATTCGTTTGTGAACAGACCACGGGATACGCCGGCACGGATACAAGCTACTACTGTTGCACCAACAAAGCCGCCGCCTGCTGCTGCAGGGTTGAATGCGCCTTTTACGATTGCTGCGAAAGCTGCGGGAATATGCGCACCATTTATGATACAGATTACGATACAACCTACGATGTACAGACCAGCCATCAGAGGAATCAGCTTTTCACATACCTTGGAGATGGACTTAACGCCGCCCAGAATAACCAGACCTGTGATAATCATCAGAACGATACCTGTTGCGATCTTAGGAATGCCGAATGTACCACTCATGGATTCAGCAATGGAGTTTGCCTGTGTCATGTTACCGATACCGAAGCAAGCGATACCTGTAAAGATTGCGAACAGGACACCCAGCCATTTATGACCCAGACCTCTTTCCAGAGCGTACATGGGACCACCGATGAACGAGCCATCTTTTGCTTTTACACGGTATTTAACTGCCAGAGTTGCTTCACCGAATTTTGTTGCCATACCCAGCAGACCTGTGAACCACATCCAGAATACAGCACCGGGGCCGCCGATGCCGATTGCTGTTGCAACACCTACGATATTACCGGTACCGATAGTAGCTGCAAGTGCTGTTGCCAGAGCTGCGAAGCCGCCGATATCACCGGATGCCTCCGCATCGGGTGTTATGGAAAGTTTGACACCTGTAAAGGTCTTTCTCTGAATCCCTTTTGTTCTGATTGTCAACAGTACGTGTGTACCAATCAGCAGACACAGCATAATAGGACCCCACAAGAAATCCTTGATGGACAGAACCACATTGTTAAAAGCTTCCATATAATTCCCTCCCTAAATAATGAATTATAATATTAGAATAATCACGCGGCCTGAATTTTTATTCAGTTTCTTCATAAAAGCTTTTTCAAAGTTTTTCCCTATCCCCACGAATACAAAAAACAGAAAAAATCCTTGCTCAAACGGCTCTGAAAAAACTGTAACCAAACTTCAAAACCTGATATTATTTTACCGCATCTCACGCAAAAAACAAGCACTTTTTTCCAGTGAAGCGTGGGGCACATTTTGTCTTTGTGTGCATTTTGCATATTAAAACTACAAAATGGCACGATTTTATATAACAATTTTACAACACCCAAAAACACACAGCAAACAAATGTCCTTCCCATAAAACAATGCAGTTTGACGCAAACAGTCCCTTCGGATATTGATTCCACCTGTTAAATTGCACAAAAAAACTGCATCTTCCATCGACTTTTGACATTTTTTCTTTTTTTCTAAATTTGTAATTTTTTTCCAATTACCAATTTGTGCAAAATAAACAACAAATCCCCTTCCATATTTCCATCAGAAATGGTATTTTCTTCCAGTTTACGCGTTATAATATTCATGTGAATAAACTATTTTTTACCGCATACATCTGTCCGCAAGCAAAAGAACACCCCCTGTGCTTTCGCACAGAGGGTGTGAATTTTATACGTGGGTCATGCTCAATATGAAATTGGATTCTTTCCTGAATTTCCTGATGGATTTTTTCCTGAAAAGACGATTATTTGTCCAGCTGAGGAGCAACGTCATCCATCCATTTCATCAGACCGCCCATTTCTGCATTCTTATCCCATACATATTTCTTTGTTTCGGAAGCGATAACACCGCTCAGACCAATCAAAGCTACGCAGTTAGGGAATGCCATACAAGCGTTCAGTACGTCAGCAATGTTCCAAACTACATCCAGTGCAGCGACACAGCCTACCAGTACAACAAATGTCCAAACAACACGGAAAGGCATGATGGACTTAACACCTACCAGATATACCCAGCATCTTTCACCATAGTAGGACCAACCCAGAATTGTGGACCATGCGAATGTCAGCAGACCGAATGTCAGAACTGCGGGGCCAACAACGGGGATCGCGTTGAACGCACCTGCTGTCATGTTCGCACCTACCAGACCCTCCATACCTACGGGGTCTTTAATGATAGAGGATACCAGAACCAGACCTGTCAGCAAGCAAACTACGATTGTATCCCAGAATACACCGGACATGGAAATCAGAGCCTGTCTTGCAGGGTTTCTTGTTGCCGCACATGCGTCAACGATAGGAGCAGAGCCAAGACCGGATTCGTTTGTGAACAGACCACGGGATACGCCGGCACGGATACAAGCTACTACTGTTGCACCAACAAAGCCGCCGCCTGCTGCTGCAGGGTTGAATGCGCCTTTTACGATTGCTGCGAAAGCTGCGGGAATATGCGCACCATTTATGATACAGATTACGATACAACCTACGATGTACAGACCAGCCATCAGAGGAATCAGCTTTTCACATACCTTGGAGATGGACTTAACGCCGCCCAGAATAACCAGACCTGTGATAATCATCAGAACGATACCTGTTGCGATCTTAGGAATGCCGAATGTACCACTCATGGATTCAGCAATGGAGTTTGCCTGTGTCATGTTACCGATACCGAAGCAAGCGATACCTGTAAAGATTGCGAACAGGACACCCAGCCATTTATGACCCAGACCTCTTTCCAGAGCGTACATGGGACCACCGATGAACGAGCCATCTTTTGCTTTTACACGGTATTTAACTGCCAGAGTTGCTTCACCGAATTTTGTTGCCATACCCAGCAGACCTGTGAACCACATCCAGAATACAGCACCGGGGCCACCAATGCCGATTGCAGTTGCAACACCTACGATATTACCGGTACCGATAGTAGCCGCAAGAGCTGTTGCCAGAGCTGCAAAGCCGCCGATATCACCGGATGCTTCCTTATCCGGTGTTACAGACAGTTTTACGCCTGTGAAGGTTTTTCTCTGAATCCCTTTTGTTCTGATTGTTAACAGCACATGTGTACCAATCAGCAGGCACAGCATAATAGGTCCCCACAAGAAATCCTTGATGGACAGCACTACGTTGTTAAAAGTTTCCATTTACAATTCCCTCCCAAAAAATGTAATTGATTATAAGTGCAATAGAATTGCTATTGAAATCTTAACAGTTTCTTTATTCTCTCTTAACGTATTCTTTATATCATGGCTAAAAAAATTTTCCGTCCCCACGAAAACGGATACTACGTTGCAATCGAATCTATGAAACCTGCATTTCGATTTCTGCTTTTTCAGTGTACGCGATTTTTCCTGTAAATTCAAGCATTTTTTTATATCGCAAAAATCAGAAAAAACTTCATTTTATTGATTTTACACAGAACCTTTGACAAATTATCACCAAAAAATCATGGAAAACGCACTGTACTATTGCTCAGTGATAAATGTACTTTTTAACTACATCTTAACAACATCTTTACGCCTTTTTACGATATCCATCAGTAAATCTGCATAAAAAATCATCATTTTTTTAAATTTTTGCAGTATTTTCAACATTTTTAATTAGTTTACATAATACAATAATCACATTTTGTCATTTTGTACAAAAAAAGAGACACTAAAATAGTGTCTCTCCGCCTGCAAAAATCCTGTTTTCGGCTTAAAATATTCAGTGGCAGTGACCGCCGCAGTGATGGTCATGCTCGCTACAGTTTTCATGGTCGTGGTCATGGTGATGGGTACATTCTACTGCTGCATTGTATTCCAATGTACCGTCCACATACGCCTGCGCCTTCTCATCCGCATTGCCGCTCACACCGCCGCGCAGTTCGATGCCCTTCTGCGCCAGTGCAGCCTTTGCACCGCCGCCGATACCGCCGCAGATAAGCACAGTTACACCATTCAGCAGCAGAAAATCCGCCAGCATGCTGTGTCCGCTGCCCATTGTGGGAACAATCTCGCTGTCCACAATCTTTTTATCCTCTACGGTGTAGAATTTAAATTCCTTTGTATGCCCAAAATGCTGGAATACTTCGCCATTTTCGTAGGTCACTGCAATTTTCGTTTTCATTTTATTCTCTCCCCCGTTTTTATTATCTCATTTTTTCCAGAAAATCTACCATAGGGTCCAGCCATTCGCCTTCGTATTCCTCTGCTGCACCTCTGTCGCATTTTGCTGCAATCGCAGGGTCAATGGGCAGCTTGCAGACAACGGGAATATTGTGCTTTGCCGCAATCGCTTCAATCTGGCTTTCCCCGAAAATATGATGGATACCGCCGCAATCGGGACATTTAAAGTAGGACATATTTTCCACGATACCCAGAATGGGCACATTCATCATTTCCGCCATTTTTACAGCCTTATCCACAATCATGCCAACCAGCTCCTGCGGAGAAGTTACAATAATAATGCCGTCAATCGCGATAGACTGGAAAACAGTCAGCGGAACATCCCCTGTGCCGGGTGGCATATCGATGAACATATAGTCCACATCCCCCCAGACAACATCCTTCCAGAACTGCTTTACGGTTTCCGCAATAACCGGCCCTCTCCAGACTACGGGATCTGTATCATTATCCAGCAGAAGATTGACAGACATCATCTCAATGCCCTTTTTGGATTCGCAGGGCAGAATCCCCATCTGTGTGCCATACGCCTTTTCTGTCACACCAAATGCCTTGGGGATGGAAGGGCCTGTGATATCCGCATCCAGAATAGCTGTTTTTTTGCCCCTTCTGTTTGTCAGAACCGCCATAGTAGAAGTTACCATGGATTTCCCAACGCCGCCTTTCCCGCTGACAACAGCAATCACCTTTTTGATTTTGCTGTGTTCATTGGGGGGTACCAAAAAATCCGCCGGTTTTCTGCTGCTGCAGTTGGAAGAACAGCTGCCGCAGTTGTGAGAACAATTTTCACTCATCAAATTCATCTCCTAAATTTCTCTTATTCTTTTCATCCTTCATTTCCTTCCGGCAAAGCTGTCCGCATTTTCGTCCGCAGCCGGCATTTTCCCGTTCGCAAATGTCGATATCTCCGCCTTCGATAAAAAGCATCTTCCCATTTACCAACGCATCCGCCAGCTTCCGCCGTGCATCGTTATAAATTCCCTGCACCGTGGTTCTGGCAATGCCCATCTGCGCGGCACATTCCTCCTGCGTATAGCCTGCCAAATCAATCAGACGGATTGTCTCGTATTCATCCACCGCCATGATGATGCGTTCCTCGCAAAGCTGGCTGCCCATAGGCGCAAAGCTGTTTGTTCGGGGCATCCCACAGACGCGTCTGCACTTTCTTGGTCTTGCCATAGAAACGCCTCCTTATTTTTGACATATACCACTTTCTCCAGTATACACTTATTCTGACATATGTCAATATTATAATTAAAAAAAGTCGTATGTATCTTTTTACATACGACCTTCTCTCTTTTTCTGATCCGCTTTATTCTTCCTCGTGTCCGTAATTTTTCAGCAAAAGCCCGATTCCCATAAGCACCGCAAACAAAATCAGATAGTAAAGCACCGCCTTTCTGAGAGATACAATCGCCGCCAGAACCATAAAGGCACTCGCAATTACCCCCAAAGCAGGCACCACTACACGATAAAAGAAGCCAAGCTCCTTTTCTTTTTTCATCTGCATCACGAAAATGGGAATATACATCGCATAAATCGTTACGATGGGCAATTCAGAGCTATCGAAGCAAAAGGGCCCGAACCAAGGCTTTGGTGCCAGATTTGCACCATAAAAATACGTCAACCAGAGCATCGCCATCATCAAACCAATCAGCGCAGAGTTTGTCGGCATTTTCGTCACTGTATCCACTACCTTGAACACCTGCGGACGAGGCCCTTCATCCCTGATACCCATGGCATAAAACGCTCTGGTACACGCCATCATCAGCCCGTTCAACGTGCCCAGACAGGAAATGACAACAAAAATGAACAGCAGTGTGCCGCCAAGCTGCGTGAACACGGTTTCAAACGCAATCCGCGCACCCGTTTCGCCGCCCGCCATCATGACCTCATTTTTGACTGCGCCAGCCAGCCCGATATAATACAGAATATAAACCAGAACCACAAAGGCAGATCCGAAAATCAGCGCCAAGGGCAGGTTTTTCTTCGCATCCTTCAATTCCGCGTTGATGGAGGTTGCACAAATCCAGCCCTCATACGCAAAGCAGGTGCCTACCACTGCCGTAAAAAGAGGATTTTTACTCGTAAAGGTATGCACTGCCGTTGTTGTAAAATTCTCTACCAGAATCCCGTTTTTCAAGCCGAAAATCGTCCCGAAAATCGCCATCAGAAATAAAGGAATCAGCTTTGCCGCCGTTGTAGTCACCTGCAGTTTCCCTGCCAGCTTCGGCGCAAGCGCATTGATGACATAGCTGCCCACCAGAAACAGCCCTGATAACGTCATAACCTGCGGCCCGACGATTTCCCAGCCCATCAGAACGCCGAAATATCTTGCCGCTACCCACGCCACAACGGATGTCATGGCAGGGAAATAAATTACCGCCGCAAACCATGCAAAAAAATAGGCATATCTTCCCCCTACCAAAACCTCTGCATAATCCACAACGCCGCTGACCTTTTCATGCTTTGTTGCCATCAGTGCAAAATTATACGCGCACAGAATCATCACCAAACCACCCAAAAGCCACGCCAAAATTCCTAAGGAAAGGTTGCCGCCGGTCGCCGTCAGCACCTTTTCCGCTTTAAAAAACACACCACTACCGATGACAATCCCAACTACCATGGCAATCGCCGTCAGCAAGCCGTATCTCTTTTCCAAACCGTTATCCATATTGCTTTTTCCTCTCCTGTTTCTTTCACACTTACACGCATATCCGCACCAACGCAGTTATGCTTTGCATTATAAAAGTACCATTTTTTCCCAGAAAAAGCAACCGATTCTTAGGAAACTCATCCTTCTTTTTTTACAGGAACACAAAAAAACCCCTTTCTTCGTCAGGAAAAGGGTTTTTAGATGTGTCCCAATAGGAAGCCTTGAATTTATACCAGCCTGATTTTATCTCTCGTGATTTCCTGCAAGCTTTTGCAGCTTGTCATCGTCATGGCATCCGTCAGCTCCGCTTTCAGCTTTTCCGTATACAACTGCACGCCTTCCGCACCGCCGCCGTAAGCCGCAATTACATAGGGTCTGCCAATCAGCACCGCGTCCGCGCCAAGGGCAAGCATTTTAAACACATCATCCCCTGTACGCACACCACCGTCTACAAATATTTTTGTATCCGCGCCGACTGCCGCACGAATTTCAGGCAGCACCTCTGCTGTCGAAAGCCCATAATCCATCACTCTGCCGCCATGGTTGGAAACCACAATCGCATACGCACCTGCTCTGAGTGCCTTCTGCGCCGCTTCCGCCGTCATAATGCCCTTTACGATAAACGGCAAATCGGTTGCCGCGGCAATCTCTCGCAGCTCCTCCTCCGTTTTCAGCAGCATAGGCGGATTCGCCAGACCTGCATGGGGCAGACCTGCGCTATCAATATCCATGGCAAAGGCAAACGGATGCACCGCCTCGACCTCTTTCAGCCGTTCCTTCACCACATCGACCGCCCAAGGCTTCAAGGTAGGAATCCCCCAGCCGCCATTCTCCCGAATTGCCTCCAGTGGCTCATAAAAATTTTCTGCCTTAGGTCCGCCGCCGCCAAACGCCAGAATCCCTGCCGCCTTTGCGCCGAACATCACCGCATCGCAATACAGCCTGTCAGTCATATCCTCTGTATAGGTATACGGAATCAAGCCGATGGGTGCAACGAAAATCGGCGCAGCAAAGGTTTCCCCAAAGAGTGAAATTTCCATATTTCGCTCCTGATTGCCGCCTGTGACATCCATTTCCAGCTTCACATGCTCCCCAAGCCATGCCACGTTCCGCTGAAAGGTGCGAGAAGTCCCCTTCCCGGCAGGCCCCGGCATTACGCCCTTGCAGGCAATGCCGTTACATTCGGGGCAAACCCTGCATCTGGGTGTCATTCTTTTTCTTGCGTTCTCCAGAACCTCCTGATAGGTCATATTCTTTTCCTCCTAAAAGCCTCCAAGCTTTTTCACAATCTCTCTGTTCTCATCTGTTGCCGTCTGGGCAAATCATAACACATCTTTCCCCTCCTGCAAACAGAAATTTGCTTTTCTTTGAATAAAATGCTACACTGATAAAAACCGAACCGAAAGGAGCAACTCCATGCTGATTTATATTATTCTGATGCTTGCGCTCGCCTATTTTTTTCAAAAGGAAGGGCAGAAGCTTTTAGCAGGCAAATCCAAGCTTCTGGCGGAATTCTGTCAGGATGCCTACGCAACAAAAACCGCCCTCAGCACCCTGCGGATTCTTTGTCTGTCCTCTGCTGTCAGCGGCTTCTGGATGCTGATTGCCTTCCTGCTTTCCAAAACCATCCATAAATTTCTCACGCCCTTTGCCCTGCTTTCCATCCTTTGCTACAGCATCGGATTCATCCTTGCCATGCTGCGGCTCAGAAGGCTGTAAATAAAAACCGAAAGAATCTCTTCCTTAAATCTTCCTTAAAATAGATATTCTTTCGGCAGATATTCTTTCGGCTCTTTTTTTATTTATCGCAGGAACAGCCGCAGCAGCAGCCTCTGTATTCTATGATACGGCGCATATCTGACAGGCAGATCCATCCATGTATGCTTATTTACAATACTCTTTTCATGGCTAAAGGTTTCAAAGCTTTTCTTTCCGTGATAGCTGCCCATGCCACTGCCGCCAACGCCGCCAAAGCCCATTCTGCTTGTTGCCAGATGGATAATCGTATCGTTGATGCAGCCGCCGCCAAAGGGTACATATCTGAGGAATCTCTCCGCAAGAGCCTTATTCTGCGTAAAAAGATACAACGCCAGCGGCTTTTCTCTTTTACGGATAAATTCCTCCGCCTCCGCCATGCTGTCCACAGGCAGAATCGGGAAAATCGGCCCGAAGATTTCTTCCTGCATCACGGCATCCTCAGCCGTCACATCATCCAGAATGGTCGGCTGAATCTGCATCGTTCTTTCATTCCGGCCACCGCCGAATACCACCTTTTTAGGGTCAATTAAGCCCGTCACGCGGTCAAAATGCTTTTGGTTGATCATCTTCACATACGCGTCATTTTCCGTTGCATCCGCGCCGTACATCCGCACAATCCATTTTTTCAGATAAACAAGAAATTCATCCTTAACACTTCTTTCCACCAGAATATAATCCGGTGCCACGCAGGTCTGTCCGCAGTTTAACAGCTTGCCGAACGCAATCCGCTTTGCCGCCAGCTCCAGCTTTGCGGTACGGTCAACCACACAGGGGCTTTTGCCGCCCAGCTCCAACGTCACAGGGGTCAGGTGCTTTGCTGCCTTCGCCATCACCTCTTTGCCAACCGTCACACCGCCGGTAAAGAAGATATAATCAAACCTCTGGTCTAGAAGTGCCTGATTTTCTGCTCTGCCACCCTCCACCACAAATATATATTCCTCCGGGAAGCACGCCCGTAAAATCCTCCGTATCACCGCAGAGGTTGCAGGCGCATAAGCAGAAGGCTTGACCACCGCACAGTTTCCTGCCGCAATCGCCCCAATCAGCGGCTCCATCGTCAGCATGAAGGGGTAATTCCAAGGGGACATGATGAGTGCCACGCCATACGGCTCCTTCACCGTAAAGCTTGTAGCAGAAAACTGCGCCAATGGACTGAGGACATATTTCTTTTTCGCCCAGCCCTCCAGGTGCTTCAGCATATAGGATAATTCTGCCAGAGTCATCCCCACCTCACACATAAACGCCTCTGTTTTGGATTTATTCAAATCCTCGCGCAGTGCTGCGTAGATTTCCTTTTCGTGCTGACGAATGGCTCTTCCTAAGCGTCTCAATGCCTTTTTTCGGAAGGCAAGCGGAATGGTTCTTCCGCTGCGAAAAAACGCCCGTTGCTTTTCCAGCTTTTTCTGCATCTTATCTCTCTCCCTTCTCCATGATTTTTTCATACATCCCTGCCAGCTCTTTCGCATCCATCAGCACCGGCACAGGATAAAGCGGATTGCCCTCCGCCGCGGCATGCTTCGATAACGCAGGAATATCCTCCCTGCGGATTTCCTTGATTGCTTCGGGAATCTGCATGTAGCGGTTCATTTCCTTTACCCAGAGGATAAAGGAGGCCGCCGCCCTGCGGTCACTCGTATGCTTCGGCACCATCCCGACACAGCGCGCCAGCTTCGCCAGCTGCGGCACACAGGCATCTCCGTATTCCTCTAGGAAATACGGCAAAATAACAGCGTTTGCAAGCCCATGTGCCACGCCGTATTGTCCGCCAAGGGAATGTGCGATTGCATGGACATAGCCCACATAGGAGCGGGAAAACGCAATCCCTGCGCAGTATGCCGCCTCCAGCATATACGCTCTCGCCTTTTTATTCTGCCCATCCTCATAGACCTTTCGCAGATTTTCATAAATCAGGCGCACCGCATGCTCTGCCATAAAGCGCGTCTGCTTCGTCGTGCTGCCGCCGATATACGCTTCTACGGCATGCGTCAGCGCATCCATGCCCGTCGTTGCGGTAATGCCCTTCGGCAGTCCCAACGTCACATGATAATCCAGAACGGCATATTGTGGAATCAGGGAAAAATCATTGATGGGATATTTGTGCTTCGTGCCGCTGTCCGTAATGACCGCCGCCAATGTGGTTTCGCTGCCTGTTCCTGCCGTTGTCGGCACCGCAATCAATAGCGGCAAAGGCTTGCATATCCGCAGTAAACCCTTCATTTTATAGACAGGCTTCCTCGGCTTCACAATTCTTGCTCCCGTTACCTTCGCACAGTCCATCACAGAGCCGCCGCCAAAGGCAATGATTGCCTGCGCACCGCTTTTCAGATATACCGCACGCGCCTGCTCAATATTCTGAATCGTCGGGTTTGCTACCACTTTGTCATAAACCGCACAGAAGATGCTTCGCCGCTGCAGTTCCTCCTCTAAGTGCTTTGTCAAGCCAAGCCCACGAATACTTTCATCCGTCACCAGAAGCACCTTAGAAATGTTCCTTTCCTGCAATACATCGGGAATTTGGACAATGCTATGTAAAATTTTCGGTTCTCTGTAGGGCATGAACGGCAATGCCGCACGAAATACACCTTGAAATGCCCTGCAATATACCCTTTCCAACCGTTTCATCTGAATCTCCTTCTTCTTTCGTTTTCCTCATGATACGCGCAAAAAGGTAAAGCGTCAAGCAACGAAAGTTCTTTGTTTGCTACATATTATTTATTAGGGTTCCCCTTTGACAGCAAGCAGACCGTCTCAACAGTTGTTTCAGTTTCCAAGGGAAGTTCTTTCACTTCCTCACCAT
>ERZ838516.3942-NODE-3942-length-12143-cov-3.740404_pt1 | contig 12143 bp, 9 predicted proteins | sample MGYA00519910_ERZ838516 | MGnify/ENA primary metagenome ERZ838516 (study PRJEB31850, sample SAMEA3708837) | human gut metagenome | biome: human gut; feature: human-associated habitat; material: faeces | place: China | collected 2014 ... | reverse complement strand
ATGTATTCATCAGAGACTTAACAAAATAAGAAATCACGTAAAAACTCTGCGTTCTTCGGCAATTGTCTTAGTTTTTTTGATGGCAGGATAATTTACTTTATCGGCTGCAAAATAGCTATTATTTTACTGACATAATAAGCAATATGTGGTTTGGTCAATAACTCCCGGTATGGAAAGTTTTACTTAGCCTAATATATTGTATAACGAAAATGAATACTGTTTTAAATTTTCAGATAAAACACAGAGGACTTTTTGAAATCTCTAGCACCAAAAAGCCCTCTGTATCATTTTATATTATTTGTGATAATTAGTTGTGACAATTCATTAATATGCTACATTAACCTGATATACATAAATTCCACTTCCCGTTGAATACAGATAATAGGTACCTGCAGAAGGAATTTTGTATGTTACCGTAGATGGTGTTCCTGTGATCGTAGCATTTCCTACTGTGCTTCCACCTACGCTACCGGATGCCAGACGCACTGTTCTGGATGCGGATGTGGATGTGGATGCTGCCGTAACTTTTACCGTACAAGCTCCCGTTGCCGTAAACTTGATATATCTTCCGGTGCTGTTACCACCACCATTCATTTGCAATACTTTGCTGTAACTTGTGCCATATACAGTAGTGTTGCGATTAAGCACCGCTACATTTTTGCTAGAAGATGCTCCGATTGTAAAACTTCCTGATGTAATGGCATTTGTATAGTTTCCGTAAGTAAGATCATTGGCTGACAGACTGATGTCTGTGCCCTTTGTGTCTGATGCTTTTTCTAAGATCCATAACTGGCAGGCACCACCCCAGTAAGAATACTGAGCGATATTGCCACCTGCTGCCGTACTCCAATTATATACATCAAGGCAGGAAGCACTGGAGGTTACTCTTGTCTTAATCGCATAGGCTCCATTTGATATCTTTTGAATGTCAAATAACTGGTTGTTGGAACCCTTATAACTGTATTGCAAAATATTAGCACCATCAGCGGCACTTTTGCCTGCAACATCTACTACCTTTGAATATCCGCTGGCACCTGTATAAATATAGTAATATCCTGTTGCGGAATCCTTTACCAGCTTGAATTTCTGACGATCTGTGCCTGTGTACGTATACTGCTGCACATTAGCATTGTTAGAAGCTGATCCATTAGCAACGTCCAAATATAAACCACTGAAGGAACTCTTAATATAGTATGTTCCCTCTAAAGAAGATGCGGAACTGTTGGAGCTATTGGAGCTGCTAGAGCTGTTGGAATTGCTGCTCTTTGGATATACTGATGCAATGGCATCAATAATCTTTTGCTGTGTTACTTTACAGGTACTTCTGTCAATCACGCCAAAACCATATGTGCCCGTATAACCATTATCCCAAAGGACCGGCACCATGCCATACTTCTTAGCATAAGTACATACTTTTTTCGCAAACTCTGCTCTCTGTGCAGCGCTTGTAGAATCGTATGCTGACTTATCAATTGAACCATACTCACCGATCACTACCGGGTAACCTGCTGCTACGAACTTGTTATACAAGCTGGAAAACTGTGATTTCAGAGCAGATTCATCACCCCAGGAAGATGTCTTTGCGCTGTTTGTTGCTGTATCTCCCCACTGTGTTACATTAGAAGATTCCTCTCCACAGAAATCCCATGGATCATAGTAATGGACAGAAATCATAATTCTTGGAGTAGAAATGCTGCGATCTCTGTAATTGTCTGTTGGCAGGGAAAATCCGTAATTACCAACTGTATATGTAATATTGGTATTCCATCCCGGAATCATGAGCCAACGCTTTGCATTGTTGCCACCTGTCTGACGAACTGTGTCTACAAAGATCTGATTATAAGCATTAATATTTGCATATGCCGTGGATGAAGGTGTTCCGTATGTTCCATCGAATTCTTCATTCATAGACTCAAATACTAAATGCTGATCATAATTTTTGAACTTAGTTGCAATTTGTTTCCACACAGCCTTGTACTTTGCCTTGATCGCTGTCTGATTGGAAGATCCACAAAACAGCCAACCACCATCCAAAGTAGTATAACCATCACCATGCATGTTGATGATCGCATACAAACCATTGTTTACACACATATCTACCACTTGCTGCACTCTGTTTAACCAGCTGGCATCAACCGTATAGTTGCTGTCTGAGCCAATGTGTCCCATATAGGATACCGGAATGCGGACGGATGTAAATCCTGCGTTTTTCACTGCTTTAATCAGATTTTCCGTAATGGTCGGATTACCCCACGCTGTTTCACTTGGTACTCCGTTATTTGCTGCTTCCAACTGATTTCCCAGATTCCAGCCTGCTCCCATTGCAGATACAAACTGGCTCTGATTCAGATTCTGGAACGATCCGGATGCTGCCTCTGATTTTGTTTGCTGACCGAATGACAATACGCTAATAGAACTAATAACCATTGCCAGTGCCAACACATGCGCCAACCATTTTTTTGCTTTGTTCATAAAACTACCTTCCCTTTCTGAAACTGTTTATTCTTTTGTACCCATTCCTTGGAATACGCTTGATTTCTGATCCCCATTCAGATAATTTCCCTATTTACATTCTCACCCAAACATACTTTTCCCAATTGGCGCAGTTCTGTTCCGCCGTTTCCCTATTTACACCTTTTTTGTTTGAATTGCACATAATCACATTGATAATTATAGCTATATTATGAAATTTTTACAATACTCATTCATATTTTGTTCATATTTTTGCCATAATGCACAAAGAAAACATTTTCGAAACTATCTACGAAAATGTTTTCTTTGTGCAAAATTACAAATTTCTATTTATTCTCTTTTCAATCTATTCTGTTTCAATCTATTCTCTCTTCAATCTGCTTTCTTTCAATCTTTCCTATTTTCCCTAACTGTCCGCAATAATAAAATACTCACAACAAGCAACACCGGAAAAATGATGCGCCAGCACAATGGATACCCGATAACCGATCCGGTCAATGAATCCCGCCGATAACAGGTCCACCAGTAACTGAATACCAATGTTAAAAGTGATCAGCATCGTAATCTGACTGAGTGGAATATGATAGCTTTTTTCAAAGGTCAAAAAAAGCAACGGCACAAAATTATTGACGATCGCCTAAACAATATAACCTGCAAAACAGGCGTACATCGTCTTTTGAAAATTGTTTTTCATACGTCTAATCTCCTTCTATTGATAGTTTTGTGCCTGTGCATTCCACATCATAGCGTAAATCCCGTCTTTTTCTATCAATTCTTCGTGCGTTCCCTGCTCTTGCACTTGTCCGTCTTTTAACACAATAATCCGTTGGCAAAAACGACAGCTTGACATTCTATGGGATATGTATACCGCCATTCTGTCTTGAATCAGTCGGTCAAAACTTGAATAAATTTCATATTCCGCCATAGGGTCTAGTGCACTGGTTGGTTCATCCAAAATGATAAAAGGTGCTTTCTTATATAAGGCGCGCGCAATAGCAATTTTCTGTGCCTCACCACCGGACACTTCAACACCTTTAATACCAACATTATACAATGGATTATGGATTCCCTGTTCCATTTTCTGGACACGCTCCCAAATGCCTGCTTTCTCCAAAACCTCTTCAATCTCCCGCTCATCGTACTCCTCACTGGCAGCAACATTTTCTGCTACTGTCATAGCGAACAGTTTGAAATCCTGAAATACCACACCAAACATTGCCAAATATTCTTCATAATCATATTCACGAATATCGATCCCATTTAGCAAAATACGTCCGTGTGTTGGCTCATACAGTCGACACAGCAACAGGATCAAGGTCGTTTTTCCGGCACCATTCGGACCTACCAGCGCAATTTTTTCTCCATAGTGAAATGTGAGATTAACATGCTCTAAACTATCCTTTTTACCACCGGGATACTTAAAACTTACATCCTCAAAGGTAATCACCAAATCCTGTTGAGGTAGATCAGCCGTAGGTTTTCCACCCGTCTGTTTGCGATTTGGCAACTGCAGATATTCGTAATAATAATGCAAATACTGCATATTAAGCAACACCGTTTCAAAATGATCTACCATATATTGACAAGCACCTCCGAGTGCCGTTAGTGCCGATACATACTTGACCACTTCCGCTCCCGTGATCATCCCATTAACGCCTCTGACTCCGATCACCGTATAGGAAATCACTAAAAGCAACGCCTGTACGATCAAATAACGGATTCGGATCTTTTCCTGAATGTCTAGCTTTCTGTCCTGAATATTGCACTTTTCATCCCACACTTTCGTCATATCCCTCAACAGCAAATCCTTTAAGGCATACAGACGGATCTCCTTACCTGTCGCATATTTGCTGAGGATCTCGCGATAAAAATAATCGTCCTTGCGAATCGCATCCAAACTTTCCTCATAAATTTCATACTGCTTTTTGTTGCCCTTCTTGGATATCCACATAAAAAGGAACATAGAAAACAGATTTAACAAGAAAATAAGGTATATGATCCACTTAGAATTTAAGATCTGCATCACACCATTTCCGGTCAAATGCTGTTGCTGTGTCAAAATTGGGACAAGCACAACAAAGGCATAAAAGATAGATGCAACATCACCGATCAGCACGCCTAATTTATCCGAAAACCAGTAAATACCACCGCTTTCTTTTTCACCTTCTAACGCTGCCGTCAAAAGCTGCATACTATCCTGCGACTCAAGATCTTGATAATCTAAGCTTGCAGCTTTACTGGATATATCCGCCTTGATTCGGTAACGAATATTATCTCGCATCGCATTTCCTGCTTTATCCAAAATATGGTACAGGAGCGTCATTGCAAAAGTGATCACCAAAAGTTGGTAGACCATATTCATGATATGTCCCTTCGCTTCCCGTGCAACTAATGCATTTAAGATATTGCAGCCGTATACAATGCCCACATAAGGCAGACCCGCCATAATTATATTTTTTCCAAGATTACAAGGCAGAATCCACTTGCACAGCCGATGATTGATCCCGATGACATGCATAAATTTCTTTATGATCGCCCCTACAGATTCTTTTTCATTGCTGATCGCATGCTTACTCATCGAAATCACCACCCTTCTCATTGTAGTATTGACTTTGTATTTCAAACATCTTGGCATATGCACCATTCTTTTTCATTAGTTCATCGTGCGTGCCGTCTTCTTTCACCTGACCATTTTCATAATAAATGATGCGGTCGCAGAATTTGGTACTCGCCAAGCGATGGGAAATAAAAATCGTTGTTTTCCCTTCCGATAACCGGTGATACTGTTCGTAAATCGTCGTCTCTGCCAGAGGATCCAACGCACTGGTCGGCTCGTCTAACAGCAAAAGCGGTGCGTCCTTATATAAAGCTCTCGCTAGTAATATGCGCTGTAATTCTCCGCCCGAAAACAACACGCCATCCTTATCCAAAAAGTTGGTAACCGCTGTCTTTTCCTTCTTTGGCAAAGATAGGACCTTATCCTCAATATCTGCAAGCTGCATTGCCGTTCGCAGTTTTGGTTCATCAATATTTTCCTGTTTTTCACAAGCGATATTTTCTGCTACCGAAGTTGCCATCACCATCATGTCTTGAAATACTGCTCCGACTAATTTGCGATATTCTGTCTCTGAATAATCAGAAATCTCCCTGCCATCGATCAAAATCTGTCCTTCATTTGGATGATAAAAACCGCACAACAACTTTACTAAAGTGGTCTTGCCAGCTCCGTTTACTCCCACCAGTGCAATATTTTCGCCTGCCTTTACCTTGAGATTCAGATTATGTATCACATCCTGTTTTGCACCGGGATAACGAAAACATACATTCTTAAACTCAAGCGTAATACCGTTTTCCGTTTTGTCTGTCCCATTTTTAGCACAAGTGTTTTCCGTATTCTCTTTCTCTACTGTATGCTCCGAATCCTTTAACTCCATAAAACTGCGGTAATCGTTAATGCCCCAGTTGCAACGGATCATTTCACTGTTAGCGCGAACGAAACCGTCTCCCATATTACCGCCATTCAGCCAGCCAGCAAAACCGGTAATAATTCCCAAATAAAAAGTAAATGTGGTCGCATTCAATTCCCCTGCCAAAAACTGATTTATCAACACCGTATACGCAATGATGTCACGCACGAGCGACCAGATCGTGTCCGACAGATGCGGCAGAAAATAATACATCTCCACGCGTTTCCATACTTTCATTCGTCTCTGAACCAGTGTTTTCATGACATCCACAAACCACTTTTCCATGCGATACAAACGAATGTCTTTACCGTCCGTAGCAGATGTACTTCTCTGAAAAAAATACTCCACTCTGGAATCTGTCTCCCAAATTGTCTCTCTATATTTCCGATAACCCCGTTGCGCAATTTTCTTCTCAATCATCACATTCATAATGCTCATAATTGCAAAAACCGGCAGTACCCAGGGGCATCTTGGAATCAGTATGATCGTATATACGATAATTCCCAACAGATTAAATGCGAATGGCGTAAACATATCCATAATGCGGCTCCAGCCATTCCATTCCTCCGAGTAGCTGTATTTTGCGCCATCCGCTGCTCGTTTTCCTTCTGCACTCTCCAGAATTTGGTAATCCACTGTCATAATTTTGCTGATCACTTTCTTCTGAACAGACTGAAACTGCACCTTATAATTTTTCTTTTTAATCAGAAAATCATACTTTGTCGATACGATCCCCATAATCATATTTCCCAGCACAAACGCCAGCATTACTCCAAAAAAAGTCAAAAAATCTGCCTTTTTTTCGACCATACTGATCGCCGCACTTGGTATGATCGCTGCAATAAACGGCGCCAAAAATCCTGCTACCGATCGTACTGCAATATACCAAGGGTACTTGTGGTCTAGGTCATACATTTCCTTAAACACAAACTTCCAATTACTTAAAATCGGATATTCTTTATTAATTTTTTCCATATGACTCCTGTACTCCTTGTCTGCTAATAAATTCTAACACCTTAACTTAATGTTTCCTTAACAATGCCCTATCCTCAACCAAAAAGCATTTCCATTTCCTGTCTGGTAAGGTAAGAAGATAGCGCTCCTTTTTTCTGAATGCTTTCTCCGCAGTAACGGTTTGAAAAAATCAGATAGGACTCCCACTCCTTATCCGTCATCTTCTTCATGTCATCCAAGGTTCTCCCCTCATAAGCGAGTTGGTTAAGGAAAGAACCAATAAATCCGTCTCCCGCTCCGGTCGTATCCACTGCCTTTTTCCCAGTGCCGGACACAGCTACATGCGCTGTTCTTGTGTAAACCTCCGCACCCTGACTTCCTTTCGTATATAAGATCACAGAGATTCCCATAGCAAACAGCTCTTCCACCGCATCTTCAATATGTTCTTTGCCTGTGACAAAAAACAACTCTTCATCTGACAGCTTAAGAATATCCGCGTAAGGAAGGAATTCTGTCACTGCCGCCTTAAGCTGCGCCTGATCCGGCCACAACTGAGGTCGAAGATTCGGGTCAAAGCTGATCATCACTCCAGCCGCCGAAGCCTTTTCAATCGCTTTCTTATGCGCCTGCTTCATCGGATAATCTCCTAGAGAAACCGAGCAAAAATGAAGCGCATATGCATCTGCAAACACTTCTTCCGGCACCTGTTCCGGTCGATACAGCATATCTGCGCCGGGTTTTCTAAAAAACGTAAATTCTCTGTCTCCATTTTCCAGCAATGCCACAAATGCCAACGACGTGTTAGCTTCCTCTGTGCGTGAAATATATGTGGTGTCTATGCCGCTGTGCGCAAGTTCTTCCACAATCTTATCCCCAAACGGATCTGCTCCAAGCTGCGTCAGCATAACTGCTTTGCCACCAAGTTTTGCATATGCTCCACATACATTGGCCGGTGCACCTCCCACCTTTGGCATAAAGCTTTCCGTATCTTTGATCTGTCTGCCCGTCTGCTGTGGTGCAAAATCAATCAACGCCTCTCCAATCGCTACTAATGTCTTCACAACTACCTCCTGTACTCTGTTTCATTCCATCTATTTTCCCAATCGAAAAATCCATATATTTGAAATTGTACCACGATTTACTCCTCAGCTGCAATAATAAGCGCCTGACTCCCGGCATCTCACATCAGACAGATCAATCAAAAGAATACCTGACAAGCTATCTCCTTTATGTCTGTCCTACCGATCCTGGCGCATCTGCGGCACGGCGCAATGCGTAACTGTTCTTTACGTCCAGTGAAATCATCGTATTCAGTTGTCCGTGTCTGAAAGGATTATTTCCTGTGGACACAATACAAGTATAAACAGGAATCTACCATTTTACTAGATGATATGTTTCGCACAAAATCGTATGATTTATCGTATCATTGCCAATACAAAAAGAGCCGCGCTGCGGCTCCCTATTGCGGTAATTATTTATTTCACCCCCCGTATACTTTTCCATAAACGATATTTATATCATTTCATCCCAGTTTTCCGGAAATCCAATATGTGACAACGAAATATCATCTCCATACTCCTCTATCAATGCTCTTAACTCTGTCATAATTCTGCTTTCCCACTCATTTTTATCGGGATATAAAAATTTAAGCGTCAATATCTGCGAAAACAATTTCCGGTTAGTATTAAACGACACATTTTTCGGCATCCTAGGCAATGCTGGAAATGACCAGTAATATATTCTTGAATAATGAGCACAGCGATTGCGTAAATCCGTTAAGCAGCGCAACCAGCTTTTTAGACACACACTTGATGTATGATATAGCTCTCTTGCAATTTTTTTCTGATCCACCGACTTCAAATCAGCATACAGATATGAAAGCATCCCCATAGAGAAGAACTCTATAATCACCCAGATTGGAAATTGTCCGCTATACTTTTTCTTATGATGCTGCACCACTAATGTCATTTTGTTCTCTTCAATGCAAATGTCAAGCAGCCTCTTAAATTTGTCATCATTATGCCTTTCATTATATATATCCGGGTTTAAGTATCCCAATGCACCGTATGCATGTCCACAATAATATGACAATTGTGTCCTCAAATACAGTTCTATTGTCTCGATACATTCAAATATCAAATTTCTTATACGACCATCAAACTCATATATGCGTTTAATTCTGTTGAAATTAATATTTTCAAAATATGTTCCATCTGCATTTCTAAATGGCAGAAAATATGCCGATAAACGATAATAATTTGCCTGTTTTAAAAAAGATTCGCACGCTTCATCATCATCCACGATAAATCCTTTTCTCTTTATGATTTTAACCTGTTCTTCATAGGTTTTAGGTGATTTCATCATTACTGTTTCTTCGTAATGACTATCCTGTTTGTAATCCATTTCCACTTTGCTTGAATTATCCAATCCTTGTCTCCTAAAAAAAATGTCTCCCCATGGGACACATCACATATGTGAGAGGTGCGGGGAGTCCTGTTACTGTTATTCTATGCTATTTCCCAGAAAAAATCAACCATTTTTAATTTTTTTCGTCATTTGGGTGATTTCATGATGTACTCTTCTCCCCGTCCTGCTTTTCCAGCAATGCATCCATATACCCTTGTACACGAAACTGATCGCTTTTATCCAGCTTTCGATACTTATGCATCACCGGGATCTCACCTGCTCTGAGGTTTCGTTTTGCTTCCTCTTCGGATTCCATGATCTCACTTGCTGATATTCCCATTGCTTTACATATTTTCCGAATGTTTTTCTCCCGCACCTCATAGTCTTCCTTTTTCAAGATACTCCATATCGTACTTTGTGGGATTCCGCTTTTCTTTGCAAAACGGTATGCCGTCATATGATTGTCCTGCAGATAATCCATCAATCTTTTTCTCACTGTACCTCTTATTTTTCTCTCCTCCTTGCACCACCCGACTTGTAACTACATTTAGTATAGTTTCGAGCCGCTTTGTCGTTCAACCTATATGTTTCGCACGAAATCGTATGATTTATCGTACGATACATTTTTCATCAAGGGGGATTATACGGATTGAAATTTCCATTATTTTGGAATTTTCGGAGAATTATGTGTAAACGCTCCATAGTGGGTACAATAAAAAGGGCACCAAACCGTTTGATTCAAACGTATTCGGTGCCAAACTCCGTTACATATTCATTTTTATGATACTGTTTTTTGTATTCAAGTAATTTTCGCATGTCTACTTCCAAGTAATAACACAGTTTACAAAGAAAGCCCACATCCGATCTGGAACACCCATTTTTTTATCCTTTGAATAGACTGAAGTTCTTTTGCCATAAGCATCGGAATATGTTAATCTATACAAGCCGTCTTCGCTGCGATATCTCCCTTTTATGAAAAGTTCTTCCTTTTGAATCATTTCTGACTTTCGCCATTAAACCATTTCTTTATTATAATAACTTTGTTTTTGAATTTTCCACTTTCGGTCTTTCATGCAGAAATAACACATAAATATTTAGCATCATCTCCTACAAAACACCTTCCCTCTGATTTCTTAAATGCAATTTCAAAATATTTTTTTGCTTCATCTGTTTTTCCTAACTCACACAACACTTTTCCCACCCACATCTCACGATCGCCATCATCCTGTCTCTCTAAATCACATTTTAATATTTTATCTACCCATTGATTTGCCACATCCATATCATGAAGTTCAATAGACAAATCCAAAATAAATGCCACAATCCAGTAACTTTCATCATATATATATTTCTCATCAGGCAAGATACCCCATGCTTCAAAAAGTGAATCTCTTGCTTTACTCAGTTGTCCCTGTTCATAGAAGGTATTACAATCATCCATAAACTGTCTGATTCTTGCTCCTATCTTTTCATCGCATTCCATAACTTGTTCCTCCAATAATAATCTTTGTTTTTTCTTGTTAACTCTCTTTTTTTATCCACATAGATGAGCATTTCCAGTCTACACCATTCCCTTTGGTCTAAATTCATGAATTTGTGGATATTGAGAATTCACTTAATAAGACATCGTCTTATTTCGCTATAATCGACCTTTCTTACTCCAGACTCTTTATCGATTATGACATCCTAACCGTCCATGCCATATAAGATCACCTTTACTACAATGGGTTCTCAATTCCAATCATCTAATTTGAGCAACAAACTTAATATATTTATCATCTTCTCCTTCAAATATTTCCTTTCCTTCAACCATATAGGCTTTCAGAAGATAACCCTTTGCAGAACCATAATTTCCCAACTCATAGTAACATTGCCCCATTCTTAAATTTATCAACGGATTTCCAAGCCCTTCCGGACATTTCAATGCTTCACTAAAAAACGAAATCGCCTCTAAATACTTAGAAGAAAAAAAATAAACCTCCCCAAGCGCAACATACAACCATGTACTTGCCTCCCATTCCGTTTTAGGTTTCGGTATCAAATCAAGAGCCTCCAAATATTTCTTTTCTGCCAATTCAAAGTTATCGTCGTCCAAATATTGATCCCCTTCTTGGCTTAAATCACATATTTCTCGATATATTCTTTCATCTAACTCCATAATCTCAATCTCCTTCTAATAATTTAATTCTTGAATATATATTTTAATCACTCACACTTATATAATCAAGAAATCATTTACAAATTATATATATTTTCTGTTCTATGATTATATCTACTCTGTTAACTTTTTAGATTACATATCACATAATTTATTATTACTCCGATTATTATATGTACTATATATTATCCTTATATAATGTTCGGAGTAATAAATTAACAATAACAGAAAATATTATATAAAATTTCTAGCAAAAATATATGAATTATTTTGTTGGCGGTAAATAGGTTTGCTTTAATTTAGGTCCTTGCGAACGATTAATACTATAATGCTCTAAATAGTAATTATCTGGATTTAACATAAATTTTCGCACTTCCTTCGACTTAGCACCATACTTTCTTCCTACTGAATTCCACCATGATACTGCATCTACTTTATGGGCCATATCTGCCTTTGATAAATCATACCATTTACCGTCACTTGCCTTAAAACAAGTTTTTCCCTTTGTTGTTGTTATTTTTTGTATACCTTAACTGTGTTATGGACTTATACGCCCGCAAAATCATTGCCTGGACTCTTGCAGACACTATGGAAGTATCTACAGTTGTCGAAACAATCAATAAGGCAAAAGTATAATGGCTCAGTTGTCAAGACAAAAATTTAATATTTTTATAATGAACTGATAT
>ERZ838516.3939-NODE-3939-length-12144-cov-5.450740_pt1 | contig 12144 bp, 10 predicted proteins | sample MGYA00519910_ERZ838516 | MGnify/ENA primary metagenome ERZ838516 (study PRJEB31850, sample SAMEA3708837) | human gut metagenome | biome: human gut; feature: human-associated habitat; material: faeces | place: China | collected 2014 ... | reverse complement strand
GTCGAAACTTTAGATTTTAAGCCATTTCTGCCGCACATGTCGTCAGAAATGATTTTTAATGAGGTTGTACCTCATACTTCCAAGAATAAAGTAGACAAAACCATTACGGTTTTGTCTACTTTATACTAATAAAAGGAGATATATAATATGTTAGAAGAATTAAAGCAAAGAGTTTACGAGGCTAATATGCAGTTACCAAAGCATGGACTTGTTACATTCACGTGGGGTAACGTAAGTGAAATTGACAGAGAAACAGGCTATTTTGCAATCAAGCCGTCGGGCGTTGATTACGATAAGCTAAAGCCTGAAGATATGGTTATTATGGACCTTGACGGTAACAAAATCGAAGGTAAATATAACCCATCATCAGACACAGCGACTCATATTGAGCTTTACAAAGCATTCCCTAATATCGGCGGTATCGTACATACACACTCACCTTGGGCAACAAGCTGGGCACAATCGGGACGCGGTATTCCTTGCTACGGTACAACTCACGCTGACTATATGTACGGCGAAATTCCATGCGTAAGAAATCTTACAAAGGAAGAAATCGATGAGGCATACGAAAAAAATACAGGCGTACTTATCGTTGACTTCTTCAAAGACAAAGATTACGTTGCAATGCCTGCCGTACTATGTAAAAATCACGGTCCTTTCACTTGGGGCAAAGACGGTATGGAGGCTGTTCACAATGCAGTCGTACTTGAAGAAGTTGCGAAAATGGCGGCGCGTACCGAAATGATTAATCCGAAAGTTCAAGAGGCACCTCAAGAATTAAAGGATAAGCACTATTACAGAAAACACGGCGCAAACGCATATTACGGTCAAAACAATTAATTTTTAAGGGGGTTTTTATTATGATTATAAGTAACATCTACAAAAGAGCTTTTAACGTATTGTCAAAAATGCCGTTTAAGCTATGGGGACTTTCACTTTTGAGTTCACTTTTAACTATACTCGTTCTTGTATTCGGCGTATTACCGATAGTTATTGTGCCTGTTATAGCAGTTCTTTCCGCAGGTATGGCGGCAGTTTATCTTGACGGTTTCAACGGTAAGGAAGTTTATTCCGACCAGCTTTTCAAAGGTTTTAAAGATTTTTGGAGAACTGCCGGCGGTATGTGTTGGAAAAAGCTATGGATTTTCATTTGGTTCTTAGTTCCGATTGCAGGTCCGTTTATCGCTATTTCAAAGTATTATGCGTATTCATTCACACCATATATACTTAATGAAGAAAAATCGGTAAACGCAACTGCGGCACTAAGAAAATCAATGCAGGATACAAACGGTTACAAGCTTCAAATGTTCTGTGCCGAATTTATCCCTAACTTGCTGATTTATGCTGTTATGGCTATACTTGCATTGCTTTCAAAGATTCCGTTTGTCGGTATATTGTTTGCGGTTATCACAGTCATAGTTCAGCTTGTATATACATTGTTTGCACCGTTGTTCTTCGGTCTTGTACACGCAGGTTTCTATGAATATGCAAAGACTCCGGTAAAGTCAACAATATATTCATCACCTCAGGCACCTCAAACACCACAGGCACAATCAGCACCGGTTCAAGCACAAACAGCCGAACAAGCCGCTCCGACAGAAAATGACACACCTAAGCCGATTACTTGTCCCGTTTGCGACTCTGTAAACGCACCGAATACTCATTTCTGCTATAAGTGCGGTTCAAAATTAGACTAAAATAATACGACAATTTATTGTCCTCTAAAAATGAGCTGTTTTTTCAACAGCTCATTTTTAGTTATATGCACATTCATGCATGGCACATAAAGCAATTTTGGCATTTTCATCATACACTTCATCAATCATACTCATCGGCAAAGGGTTTTGTCCCGTACCTATTTCCACCGTAAATCCCTCTTTTCCGAACTCCTTTATAAACCAATCCTTACAACCGCCGTATGACGCCGTACCTGTCGGAATACACACCGCATATCCGCTTTCCTCCGCCATTTTCTTTGCAATCTCAACCGAATTTTCACCTGTCATACCGTCAAAGTCATAATATATCTCACGGCCTTGACTGTGAAATGCCAAAAGCATATCAAATTGCTCTTTTCTCACAAATTCTGTAATTGCCCTTGTTTCGGGCTCGGACTCCGCATATTCACCGCCGTATTTTGACGGTGACGGTTTATCGACAACCATCTGCCACTTTGCGTCAAAATTATGATTTATATCAACTCCCCTCGAATTTGCCTGCCAAACATGATTAAAACTATGTATTCCCACCATACTGATTAAGTGCCTGTGATATTCGTTAGTAATATCAAGACCGTTAAGCGCAATATCTACGCCGTCAGGGTTGACCATAGGTACAACGTAAACCGTAATATCCGAATACAGTCTTTTTATGTCATACCCGAAATATTCCGTTTCCGTCATCAGCTTTACGGTGTAATTTGACACAAATTTTATCAAAAAAGCCGCCGTAAGATATTCAAGTCCGTGATACGCACCGCTTAAAAGCAGTTTTTTCTTTCCCTTTCCGATTTTCAAACACGGAATATCTTTCTGCATAACACTCTTTCCTATCGAAAATCTTTCTATAATGTTATAATTGTCCGTAAGCATTTCTATGTCTTTCAACATTCTCGCATAGTCATAACACAATTTTTCTCGCCTCCCAATATTTATTTATGTATATTAAATTATGTACATTCGGACAACTTTATGATGATTTTATTGACATTAACAATGAAATGTTATAAAATATCTAAAGTCGTTTATAAACGAAGGAATGGAGTTTTAGAATGAAAAGAATTGTGTCAATACAAGATATTTCGTGTTTCGGTAAATGTTCGCTTACCGTTGCACTTCCTATAATTTCCGCAATGGGTATAGAAGCTTGTCCCGTACCTACGGCAGTACTTTCAACGCATACAGGCGGATTTACAGGCTATACATATCGCGATTTAACGAACGATATTCCGTCTATCGCAGACCATTGGAAAAGCCTTGATTTAAAATTTGACGCAGTTGCAACAGGTTATTTAGGCTCATTTGAGCAGATAAAAATAGTTTCGGACTTTTTCGATAAATTCAAGACCGATGACAACCTTATAATCGTTGACCCCGTAATGGGTGATAAGGGGCATTTTTATGCCGGGTTCACCGAAGATTTTGCTTTGGAAATGAAAAAACTTTGTTCAAAAGCCGACGTAATCGTGCCTAACCTTACCGAAGCGGCACAGCTGCTTGACGAGGACTATATTGACGGCGGATATGACGAAGAATATATAAAAAATCTGCTTATACGTCTTTCAAATCTCGGTTCAAAAATTGTCGTTCTTACAGGTGTAAGTTTTGACGATAATTCACAGGGCGTTATGTCCTACAACAGAGAAACAGGCGAATTTTCCTCGTACTTTAACGAAAATATTCCAGGTTACTTCCACAGTACAGGCGATATTTTTTCAAGCACCTTGTGCGGTGCATTGGTTAAAGGGTTTGATATGGGTAAGGCGGTTAGGATAGCCGTTGACTTTACAGTTGACTGTATCAAGCACACTTTAGGGAGCGAAAAAGAGCATTGGTACGCGGTTAAATTCGAGGAATGTATCCCCGATTTAATCGAAATGATAAAATAAAGCAATATAATAGGGACACTAAAATTTAGTGTCCCTATTGTTATGCTTATTAATTTGTTTTAGTGTCCCTTTTCTTTTGACATTTATCACAATAGCCGTATATTTCAAGTTTATGTCCCGTCACCGTAAAATTATCTATATGCGGTGAATGTACAGGGCATATATCGACGTAACGCATTTCCTTACAGCCAAGACATATTGCATAATGACGGTGTTCGCCGTTTATGAGTTCATAATAAAACTTATCACTGTCTTGAATTGTATGCTTACTAACTATACCCTTTTCACACAACTTTTCCGCAATTCTGTAAACAGTCGAAAGCGACATTCCGTCAACCTTGTCATATATATTTTCAACCGTAAGAGGTGCGTCTGCGTCCGACAGTATCTGCATAACGCTTATACGCTGTTTTGTACATTTCAAACCTACTTTTGAAAGTATGCTGTTTATATCCTCCATACTCTCACCTTCTCCTTTTACTTGTACAAGCCATTATTACAATCAAGAATACCACACCCAAAAGCACAATCGTGCCTCCCGGTCTGAGGTCAAGATAGTACGATATGAATAGTCCGGCAACAGTGAAAAATTCCGCAAACGCGATTGACCACCATATTGTCTGCTTATAGCTTTTCGCAATCATCATTGCCGCCGCAACAGGTATAACAAGAAGTGACGAAATCATAAGCGCGCCGACAATTCTTGACGCAACCGAAACCGTAACCGCCGTTAATAACATAAGTACAAGATTAATACCGCCGACAGGCACTCCCGCAAGCTTTGCCGCCTCTTCGTCAAACGTAACGAAGAACAATTCTTTATACAATAATATTGAAGTTATAATAACCGCTATGCCGAGTCCAATCGTTAAGTACAATTCAAAGTCGGTTATTGCAACTATCGAGCCGAATAAAAAGCTGTTTATATTTGTTGAGCCGTTGGTTATAAATCCCGACAACACCGCCGTAAGACCGATACCCGCCGACATAACAACCACCGTTGCAATTTCCGAATATTTGCCGAATGATTTTCTGAAAACCTCTATTCCGATAACCGCAAAAATCGAAAACATCACCGCACCCAAAATCGGATTAATTCCGATCAAAAGTCCGAATGCAATACCCGCCAGTGCAGAGTGTGACGTTGCGTCACCTATCGCCGAAAGTCTTTTAAGTACAATCGAAACGCCTATACACGGTGCAATCACCGCAATTATAGCCGCAACTACAAATGCTCTTTGCATAAATGCGTACTGAAAAATATTATCCATGATGATGCACCCTCTTTCCTGCAAATATTTCGTTTATCTGTTGCATTGTAAGGTCGTTTCGGCTTACAAATTCGCCGTTGCCGTGTTCGCAAAATATCAGGAGTTTGTCCGATACTCTAACAAGTTCCGGAGTATCATGATTTGTCATAATAATCGTCATTCCTTGTTTGTTGAGTTCGCTTATTATGTCCATAATCTGTCTTACCGACTTTGCATCAACTCCGACTGTCGGCTCGTCCATGAGCAACAGTTCAGGCTCTGAAATCAACGCTCTTGCAATAAATATCCTCTGTTGCTGACCGCCCGACAAATTACCGATCAGTCGATTTTCGTATCCCGACATTCCCACTTTTTCAAGCACTGTACTTAGTTTTTCGTAATCTTCTTTTTTGTAGCGTTTAAAAAGTCCGCGTCTGCTGTACAGATTTGCCATTACAACCTCTTTAACCGTTGCAGGAAAATCGCTGTTAAACGAATTAGCCTTTTGAGAAACATAACCGATTTTATAATTCTCTTTAAACTTCGATAAATCTTCTCCGAAAAGCGTTATTTTACCCTTGTTGTACGGCAAAATTTTCAGAATTATTTTTATCAACGTACTTTTCCCCGCACCGTTTGCACCGATTATACCGAGAAAATCACCCTTATGTAATGTAAAATTCACATCACGCAATACAGATGTATCGGAATAATCAAAATACAAATTTTCAATTTTTAAAATTTCCTGTTCCATATTATCCTCAATCTTCCTTATTAATAAGCATAATCGAAAACGCCGTTATCAGCAATATACTGCTTACCAAAATAGCCTTTTCACTGAACAATCTGACAGATACGTTACCCATAATCGCACCTATCGTAAATATTGCAATTATGCCGAAAAACAAAAATCCTTTTTCCATTGCGGTTTTGTCTTTCGTAAACCAATAATCACATATCGATTGCGTTGCCATACGCAAGTTACCTATGCACATTGTAGTCGCCATACCGCTGCCCTGTATCTTTCTGAAACTTTCAACCTGTGCACCGCACGCAAGCGATGTAAGGCTGTTTGCAAGCAAATTCAGTTCCTGCGGTATAAACATTACGCCGAATAATATCGCAGCCTCGCAAAATACAATTATCTGTCGCCAGTGAACGTGTTTTCTGTTTGTAAACTTTCTTCTCACAAATTCCGCCGCCGCAATACCAATCGCAAATGCCAAAACAGGACACACATATTGGAGTGCCTTGCTCCAATGCCCCATTGACAAATTAACACCGAACAAAAGTATGTTACCCGTCTGCGCATTTGCAAAAACTTCACCTCTGCAAAGATAACTGTATGCGTCCATAAATCCACCGGACAATGTGAGCAGTATCATAATCGGAAGTGATTCTGAAATCTGTTTTGATGCTTTCATTTTAAATCCCCTTCTTTAGTTCCTCAAGATTTGCTTTCATAACCGTTACATAGTCACGACTTTCGCTGTCACCCTCAAAAGTATAAAGCGGAAGTGCCTGAACATCAGCCTCATTCGCAACCGCCTGTGCCATTTTGTCACCCTCAAGCGGATCATAGAAAATACAGCTTATGCCCTCGCTCTTTATTTGGTCAACCACCTTTGCCATTTGTGACGGTGACGGATCACTGTCACCAGTAACCCCCTCAAGCGCAACTTGTTTCATACCGTAATCGTTGCAAAGATAGCTGTACGCACCGTGCGTTACAAATATCGTCTTACCGTCAAGTTTAGCATTTTTGTACTCAGTGTCCACCTCATCAATTTGACTTAAATAACTGTCAAGTCTGTTTATATAGTTCTGTGCATTTTTGCTGTCCGCCTCTGACAACGCGTTGCATATTGCTTGCATTTGCAATTTTGCATTCTGCGGACTAAGCCAAATATGCGGATCATTTCCGTCTGTCGGTATCTGTTCCGATGTGCATATAACTTTTACGCTCTGCGGAAGTGTTTCGATTATTTTGTCCGCCCAGCTTTCCATTCCGACGCCGTTATATATAAATATGTCAGCCTCCGAAAGTTTCGCCATATCAGACGCAGTCGGCTCAAAATCGTGCGGCTCTGTTCCTGTCGGTACTATGTTTGTTAGGTCTATATCGTCACCGCCGATTGTTTTCGTAAAGTCATACATTGCGTAAAATGATGTGTATACCTTTGGTTTGCCGCTGTTTTCAGCGTTTTTTTGACACGATGTCAATGCCAAAACAAGTATAAGCATTAACGGTATCAGCTTTATGATTTTTTTCATATTTTTATTTCCTTTCGTTTTTAGTCTTTTTTGATGTTAAATCAAAACTCATATCAAGTAAAAATTTTATCTTTTCGTCGTCTGCACTTCCGTCAAGTGCAACTGTAATCCAATTCGATTTATTCATATGATATGCCGGATAAAATCCGTTTTTTGTTATCAGCGAACCTATCATAATCGGATCACATTTTACATTCAAAATGTCAATCATACCGTTTTCACAAATTCCAAGCTTTTCTTTCGCTACACTCATAATCAGCGCAAACCATTTATTGTTGTTTTCATGACGGAAAACAGAATAACTCGGATTTTTTTCCCAAGGGTGTTCTGCATTTGTGCCGTATGTTAGAGTGACGTATTCTTCCAATTTGTTTTTGTTCATTGTTTTGTCCTTTCGTGCGATTGACAATTACCCATACGAGGTTATCTATTATCTTTTCTCTCTTATCTACTAATCCGTTTCGGGCGACCGATGATCGCCCCTACTTTCGCCACCACTCCGTCACTTCGTGACACCTCTCCTCATGGAGAGGCTTTGTGGCTCCCATTGAGGATAGCTGTCGGCAACGCCGACTGTGGGGTGGCTGTTATTTCGCGTCATACCAGCTATGTCCTGTTGACATATCCACTTTAAGAGGCACATTAAGTTCCATTGCGCCCTGCATTTCTTCGCTCAAAATTTGTTTAACCTTATCCACTTCGTCCTTATGTGCCTCAACTATAAGTTCGTCGTGTACCTGCAATATAAGCTTTGACTTCAATCCCTCATTTATCAGTCTATTATCAACTCTCACCATTGCAAGCTTTATAATATCCGCCGCCGTACCTTGTATCGGTGTATTAAGTGCAACACGTTCGCCGAACTGACGTATATTATAATTCGGTGACTTCAATTCAGGTATATAACGTATTCTGTTAAGCATAGTTTTAACATAGCCGTCTTTTTTTGCCTGTTCCTTTATGCTCTCCATATAATTTCTTACGCCGTGATACTTTTCAAGATAGCTTTCAATATATGCCTTAGCCTCTTTAACCGATATATGCAAATCCTGTGCCAGTGAAAATTCACCTATGCCGTACACAATGCCGAAGTTTACCGCCTTTGCACTTGAACGCTGTTCCTTTGTAACATCTTCAAGCGGTATACCAAGCACCTGTGACGCGGTAACTGCGTGAATATCCTCATTATTTCTAAACGCATTTATCATTGTTTCATCATTTGCGATATGTGCAAGCACTCTAAGTTCAATCTGTGAATAGTCTGCGTCCACAAGCACATAACCCTCTTTCGCGACAAACATTTTTCTGATTTCTCTGCCAAGCTCCGTACGAGTCGGAATGTTCTGCAAATTCGGTTCTGTTGATGAAAGTCTGCCGGTAACGGTCACTGTCTGCGTAAACACTGAATGTATGCGGTGCGTATTCGGATTTACAACCGCCGTCAAACCGTCACAATATGTGCTTTTCAGCTTTGCAAGCTGACGGTATTCCATAATAAAATTAACTATAGGGTGCTTATCTCTGAGCTTTTCAAGCACATCTGCATTTGTCGCATATCCGGTCTTTGTTTTCTTTACAGGCTTTAATTCAAGTTTTTCAAAAAGAATTACACCAAGCTGTTTCGGTGAATTAATATTAAATTCTTCACCTGCAAGCATATATATTTCATTTGTTAGCGCATCAATCTTTTCACCGAGTTTATCGGCAAATTCCTTTAATTGATTGTCGTCTACAAGAAATCCGTTTATTTCAAGATGTGCAAGCACCGTAACAAGTGGCAGTTCAACCTCTTGATACAGCTTTTCCTGTCCGTTTTCCTTTATCTTATCGCCTATACGCTCATTAAGCACACCGAGTGCAACTGCACATTTTGCAAGGTATTCGCTCCTGTCTGTTTCCACATCGTCAAGTAATGACAACTGCTTGACTTCAGGCTTTTCTATAACCGTGCCGAAATATTCGCTTGCTAATTTTTCTATTGTGTATTCATTTTTTGCAGGATCTACAAGGTATGCGGCGATTGCGGTATCATCTGATATATTTTTTATGTCAATTCTGCCGTTTAATTTAACGATAGCCTCTTTGACGTCAAACATAACCTTTGCTATGCTGTCATCTTCAAGCAACTCTTTTATATCGTCTTGCTCATTTAATACTACCGCATTATTCCCCGCTCCGACTGCCGCCGATGAAATATTATCACCGTCAAAGTCAAGCACAACGGTTACTTTATCACCGCTAATCATATTCTTATCCCCGACTTGATAAGAAAAATCTTTAAAAATATCCTCGTTTTCCTTTACATTATCCCCGCCTGACAAATCAAGCTTCTTTATAATACTGTTAAGTTCAAGTCGCTTTAATATTTCGTAAAGCTCTCCGTTGTTTTCAAAACCGTCAAATACACATTCCTCCGCATTAAATTCAATCGGTGTATTTCTGTTGATAGTCGCAAGCTCCTTTGACATAAACGCCATTTTCCTGCCGTCTTTCATCTTTTGGAGCATAGCACCCTTTAGACCTATGCCGTCAATATTTTCATATATATATTCAATGCTGTGATGTTTCTCAATAAGGCTCATAGCCGTTTTTTCGCCGACCCCCTTAACACCGGGAATGTTATCGGACGGATCGCCCATAAGTGCCTTTACGTCAATAAATTCAGTCGGTGTGACGCGGTACTTTTCCTTAACCGCCTTGTCATCATAAATAATCGTTTCATTATATCCCGACTTTGTAACCGTCAAAATGACCTTTGTTTTGTCACTCGCAAGCTGTAAATCGTCTTTATCGCCCGTTGCAATGAAACAGCTTATTTCACTTTCTTCACAAAGTCTTGCAACTGTTCCGATTATATCATCAGCCTCGTAACCTTCTTTTTCAAGGATTGTTACGCCCATTGCACGAAGTACGTCCTTTGCAAGAGGCATTTGTGCGGCAAGTCCCTCGGGCATTGGCTTACGCTGTGCCTTATATCCCTCGTACTGCTTATGACGAAATGTCGGTGCTTTCACGTCAAAAGCCGCACAAATATAATCCGGTTCCTGCTCCTTTATCAGTTTCAATAATATATTAAGAAAACCGTATATCGCATTTGTCGGAGTACCGTCCTTTGCGGACAAATAACGCACACCGTAAAACGCACGGTTTAAAATACTGTTTGAATCAAGTATAAGTAACTTCTTCATATAAAATCCTTTCTACTTTATAATATCTTTGCGTGTATATTTTGTTGCAAATAATTCGCATTTATACATATTCTAACCTTATTATCTCTATTTGTCAATACCTGTTCACACTTTGTTCATAAAATAAGTCATTTCTATTTACATTTAATTCATACCAGTGTCAAAAGTGTACTGTATCATATAACCATAGTCAAAGAAAAGCTATAAAGAGTATGAATTTAGATTGTTTTGATAATAATGATATAAGGAGGATGACGACCATGAAGAAATACCCTTATACAGAATCAACTGACTTGATTATTTACGACCAAAAGCCAAAGAAAGAGAAAAAACAAAAAGTATGGCTAACAGCTGTCTGTTCAGCTCTTGCAGCAAGCATATTTACAGCAGGTGTATTCGGAACAGGAATGTACTTTATGCAAAAGAATATGAACAATAACACTCAAAGCGCGGCAGTTGCAAGTACAACAACACAATCGGATGATTCATCATCTTCGGATTCAGCTCAACTTGCAGCATACAAAAACGGTAAGAAAGTTCTTACAATTCCCGAAATTGCAGAACAAGTCGGACCAAGCGTTGTCGGTGTTATAAACAAGACTACAGTTCAACCGCAAAAATATTACGATCCGTTCAGCGGAAGATATTATTATTCAAGCGGCGACGGAAGCACAGATGGTCAAACCGTTGAACAAGGCAGCGGTTCGGGAATTATTTTCCAAGACGACGGTTACATCGTAACAAATCAGCACGTTATTGACGGTGCGTCGGAAATATCGGTAATACTTAATACAGGTGATGAATTCACCGCAAAACTTGTAGGTCAGGATACAAAAACAGACCTTGCGGTTTTGAAAATAGATCCGGGTTCAACAAAGCTTACAGCCGCAACACTCGGCGACTCGACAACAGTTCAAGTCGGTGAAACGGCAGTTGCAATCGGTAACCCGATGGGGCAGGAATTTTCCGGTTCAGTTACGTCAGGTATAATCAGTGCCGTAAACAGAACAATGAATATAGATAACAGAACTTATAACCTATTGCAGACAGATGCCGCCATTAACTCAGGTAACTCGGGCGGTGCTTTAATCAACCAATACGGTGAGGTTATAGGTATTAACTCAGTTAAATTATCAACCACAGGCGTTGAAGGTATGGGATTTGCTATCGCAATATCAGAGGCAAAACCAATCATTGACGACTTGATGGCATCAGGATACGTGACAGGCAGACCGCTTGTCGGAATCGGTATCAAAGATACAGGCTACGGTTTGTTTATCGGAAGTGTTTCCGAGGGCAGCGGAGCGGCAGAGGCCGGACTTAAAGTCAACGATATGATTCTTGAAGTTGACGGTCAGAAGGTCTCATCTACCGAGGAGGTCAACGAAATCCGTGATAAGAAAAAAGCGGGCGATTATTTGACCTTTAAGATTTTAAGAGACGGTGAAACTATGGAAGTACAGGTTCGCTTGATGGAAGACTCGGCAGATAAAACTAAATAAGCTATCCAGTTTTAATTGATAGACTGTGTAAAAACAGTCGATACCATCCTTTTTTTCATATGCCCTTGCCTTCCCCAAAGGCAAGGGTCCCCCCAAAAGTTACAAATATCTTTGATATTTGTTTCATATATATATTACATCTTTTATAGTTGTGATAACTCCCCCATTTAAAACATTTACTCCCCCCAATATGTATATGTTTTTGACACCGCCGATACGGCGGTGTTTTTTTGTGCGTTTTTATATTTCGTAAGGGCGATCATCGGTCGCCGTTGCCTATTTTTCTATCACCACCCCTCAGTCGGCTTTGCCGACAGCTCCCC
>ERZ838516.3934-NODE-3934-length-12164-cov-9.868362_pt1 | contig 12164 bp, 6 predicted proteins | sample MGYA00519910_ERZ838516 | MGnify/ENA primary metagenome ERZ838516 (study PRJEB31850, sample SAMEA3708837) | human gut metagenome | biome: human gut; feature: human-associated habitat; material: faeces | place: China | collected 2014 ... | reverse complement strand
ATCAGACCCTCGGCGGTATTCGCTGGGGGTCTTTTTGTATCGTTTTTTAAATGAACGGTTAAAATAAGAAAGATTCTCATAGCCGCAGGAGAGAGCAATATCTAAAATAGAGTCATTTGTCAGCAAGAGAAGACGCGCTGCCATTGAAAGACGGTACGAGGAAAGATATGAAGTAAAAGAGGTACCCATTGCAGATTTGAAAAAACGCATAAAATGAGAAGCAGAAAAACCAGAAACAAAAGAAATCTCATCAATGGAGATTGTACTCATGTAGTTTGTTTCGATATATTTTAGGACACTTTTGAGTCGTTCAATGTGAGGGTCGTTTTTGGGAGCAGGAATATCGGTGGAATTTGTGAATATGGTGTAGAAGAAGGTAAAAAGAGCCCCCTTAATTGCAAGGCGGTAGCCTTTTGGAAAACTGCTGCTGATACTGTCAATATGATTTAGGCATGATGAGAGAGCATGGTAATGTTCATCATCACAGCAGACAAGATGCTCAAAGCCAATGGTACCAGCCAAGAAAGGCTCAAAAAATTCACTGCTTAGAGCATCCATGCTTCCAGTACAAAGAAGATCAAGTGAAAAAATAATATTTTCATATTCCATAGAATCTTCAGCCGGGCCGATTGCATGAAGCTGACCAGGACTGACAATAATAATATCACCTGCCTCTACATAAAGAGAGGTAAAATCTAATGTGACGCGTCCACGCCCCTTTTTAATATATATGATTTCCACCTCATCGTGCCAGTGAAGCGGCACCTTCTCAAAATCAAGCGGAATAGAACAAATATACGCATTGTAAGGAAAATCAGGTGTGCTGTGTGATTTTGTTTCATGATAATTTTCGTATTCAGGTATCTGCATTGTGGCTCTCTCCTTAAGATTGGATAGCGGGTTCCAAGCTCAACCCCCTCATCGTGCAAGCACGATCGGTGGTTGGAGCTTTTGACCCTTGTATCATCATGATAGGATAGTACCATAAAAGGGCGGTATAATGCAAGAAAAATGATAGAAAAAGCAGTAAACTGCATACATCAACTCACGAAAGGAGTTTTAAGAATAATGATGGTAAATGAAATTTGTGAAAAGAAATATAATAAGCCGTTATCTGGCTGCACCAATGAGGAGATTTATTACGCACTGCTTGATATGACAAAGGATCTGGCAGCAAAGAAGGAAAGCGAAGCTGGAAAGAAGAAGGTATATTACATTTCCGCAGAGTTTTTGATTGGAAAGTTGTTATCAAACAACCTTATCAATCTTGGTCTTTACAAGACTGTAAAAGAAGAGCTTGAAGCAGCAGGAAAGGATATTGGTGAGATCGAAGAGATCGAGTCAGAACCATCTCTTGGAAACGGTGGACTTGGCCGTCTGGCAGCATGTTTTTTGGATTCCATGGCAACATTAAATCTGCACGGTGATGGTGTAGGCTTGAATTATCATATGGGTCTGTTTAAGCAGGTGTTTGATCACAATTTCCAGAAGGAAACACCAAATCCGTGGATTGAAAAAGACAGCTGGCTGATCAAAACTAATGTAAGCTATCCAGTTTCATTTGGTGATCTGACAGTGACCTCACGCATGTATGACATTGAGGTGACAGGCTATGAGGGACGCACAAATAAGCTTCATCTGTTTGATGTTGATACTTTAGATGAGAGTCTTATTAAGGACGGTACCATAAGCTTTGACAAGACAGATATCGCAAGGAATCTGACACTGTTTCTATATCCAGATGACAGTGATGAGGCAGGAAACTTACTTCGTATCTACCAGCAGTATTTTATGGTAAGCAATGCAGCACACTTGATTTTAGATGAGTGTACGGCACGCGGCTGTAAGCTGACCGATTTAGATGAGTATGCTGCTATTCAGATTAATGATACTCATCCGTCAATGGTTATTCCTGAGCTGATCCGTCTGCTTCTTGAGCGCGGCATTACCATGGATGAGGCAGTTGAACTTGTCACAAAGGTATGCGCATACACAAACCACACAATTCTGTCAGAGGCACTTGAGAAGTGGCCGCTTGCATATTTAGAGAAGGTTGTTCCGCAGTTAGTTTTGATCATCAAGGAGCTTGATAAGCGTGTAAAGGCAAAATATTCAGATCCGAAGGTAGCGATTATTGATGAGAATGACCGCGTTCACATGGCACATATGGATATCCACTATGGTCACAGTGTAAATGGTGTTGCTTACCTGCATACTGAAATTTTGAAAAATTCAGAGCTTAATGCTTTTTACAAAATTTATCCAGAGAAATTCAACAACAAGACAAACGGAATCACCTTCCGCCGCTGGCTGCTTTCATGTAATGAGGAGCTTTCAGAGGAAATTGAAAATAAGATTGGAAGTGGTTTTAAAAAGGATGCCTGTGAGCTTGAAAAGCTGCTTTCATTTAAAAATGATGATAGCGTATTAGACAGCATTCTTGCGATCAAGAAGGAGAAAAAGCGCCAGCTTGCTGACTATTTAAAGCATACACAGGGTGTTGTTATTGATGAAAATTCTATTTTTGATATTCAGGTAAAGCGTCTTCATGAGTATAAGCGTCAGCAGATGAATTTACTTTGGGCAATCCATAAATATCTTGAAATCAAGAATGGAAAGCTTCCTAAGACGCCAGTAACGCTGATCTTTGGCGCAAAAGCAGCACCAGCCTACACAATCGCAAAGGATATCATTCATGCAATTCTTTGCTTACAGCAGGTCACAGAGCAGGATCCAGAAGTCAGCCCATATCTGCGCGTAGTGATGGTAGAAAACTACAACGTAACAAAGGCATCAAAAATTATACCGGCATGTGATATCTCCGAGCAGATCTCATTAGCATCAAAGGAGGCATCAGGAACAGGAAACATGAAGTTTATGTTAAACGGTGCAGTAACATTAGGAACAAGAGATGGCGCAAACGTAGAGATCGGAGAGCTTGTCGGAGAAGATAATATTTACTTCTTCGGAGAGAGCAGCGAGCAGGTAATTGAACATTATAAAAATGCAGATTATTGTGCAAAAGATTACTATACAAAAGACGAAGACATCCACACAGCAGTCGATTTCCTTATCGGTGAGCAAATGCTTGCAGCAGGAGACGAAGAAACCTTAACACAGCTTCATAAAGAACTGATAAATAAAGACTGGTTTATGACCCTTCTTGACTTAAAAGAGTATATAGCACGCAAAGAGCAGGTTTTCGAGGATTATGCTGACCGCAAGGGCTGGGCAAAGAAGATGCTAGTCAACATCGCAAAGGCAGGATTTTTCTCATCCGACCGTACTATAGCACAATATAACGAAGAAATCTGGAAGTTATGATAAATATTAAAAAAGGTGGCAGCAGAAACACGCTGCCACTTTTTCTCGTTGATTTTCCTCGTTTATTAGGGTAAAATGGAATACAGATAAGTTGCATACAGAAAGGATCGGGGGATATGTATCAGATATTGGTGGTAGACGATGAGCGAATTGAACGAAATGGCATTAAAATGCTGCTGCGCCACATGCAGCTGCCATGTGAGATTGCTGAGGCTGCAAATGGAAGGGATGCGCTTGAGTATTTAAAGGATCATACGGCAGATATTTTGCTTACAGATGTAAAGATGCCATTTATGGACGGCATTCAGCTGATAGAGGAATGTAAAAAAGACGACAGAAACGAGGATATGAAATGCGTAATTTTTTCGGGCTGCAGTGAGTTTGACTATGCCAGAAAAGCAGTGCGTCTAGGTGTTTCTGATTACATTTTAAAGCCAGTTGATCCGAGTGAGTTTAAAGAGACTATTACACGGGTCATTCAGGAGCTTGAAGCAGAACGTGCCGAGAAAAATATGAAAAAAAAGAGTATGCAGCAAATGCGTGAGCATGCACTATATCAGATTGTAAATGGAGTAAATGTAGCAGAAGTGCTTGAGAAAAGCGGCGGTGTTTTGACAAAATCAGACGTTGATTGCTTTTGCCGTATTCTAATGCTTGAGACAGATGATGATTTTTTCGGAAAAAATGGTGTTGATTTGCAGGAGCGCATTCTGGCAAAAAAAATGAAAGAAGTTTGCGACAGCGAAGCCTTTCTTTATTTAAATCTGACTCCGCAGCAGTCTATCATCTTATTAAAAGATAGATTTATTGATCCTATTGAGTTTGCAAATAAGCTGCTAGATCAGATTAAACAGGAATATGAAAATAGTTGTACAATATCCATTTCTTCAGAAATTCCATGCGCAGAGCAGATTATTTGCGCAATGGATGAGCTTGAGGAACTTATGGAAAATAAATTTTATCATCCGAATGTCAGACTGTTTTACAGTGGAATGAAGAGCAGTGATTGTGAGATCATTAAAATAGATGATGATACATTAATTAAGCAGATGAAGCAGGATATTCGAATGAAGGATGTTCAGAGCCTGCGTGATCATTTTGAGCGTTTCAGCCAGAAATACAGAAGCCAGACTGCATTTTCCCAGATGTATATCAAATTTTTATTTGCCAACTTACTAAAGGATATTTATGATGCAGTACCAGGAGAGGGAGAGAAGCAGTTAAATACGAAGATTGATCAGCTTTATCGTTCATTTGACTTTGTTCAGGTTACAGATATTGTAAGCGATTCCATAAATCTATTGGAAAAGACATTTTCAGGAAGAGTACAGACAGGCCATCGTGAGGTGGAGGCTGTCAAGCGCTACATTGCTGCCCATTATGGAGATGAAATGAGTGTGGAGCGACTAAGTGAGCTTGTCTATATGGCTCCAAGCTACTTAAGCAGTGTATTTAAAAAAGAAACAGGTCAGAATTTGAATCGTTTTATCAAGAGCGTTCGTATGGAAAAGGCAAAGGAGCTTTTGGAGCAGACGATGATGAAAATTGTAGATATAAGCACTGCATGCGGTTATCCAAATGTTTCATATTTTTGCTCTAGCTTTCGTGAGTATTACGGAATTAGTCCACAAAAATTTAGAGAAAGCGGGGATGAAATGATTGAAGAAAAGTAAGCTTGGCAGCCGAATTGTCAGCTGGTTTAGAAATGTAAGGCTTGGTTATAAGCTGGCCATTGTATATGCGCTGTCAGGTTTTCTTCCTGTTGTGGCGGTGCTGTCAGTTACCTATGTTCAGATGAAGCAGATTTTATTGCAAAATGAGAGAGACAGTATGGAATCGTATCTGTATCAGGCACTTGCCTCAATGGAAAATAAGCTTGCAATCTACACAAATTTAAATAACTATATTTGCTACAACCAGACAATCTCACAAGTGATTGGATACCAGTATGATTCAGTGTATGAGATGTACAATCAGCTTGTTACGATACTTGACCCAATGCTTGCTTCACTGAAATATTTTCACAACGATGTTGGCAAAGTTACGATTTATGTAGATAAGGATATGATCAAGCATGGTGACACGCTGGCACCAATTTCAGAGATTATAGATACTGATTGGTATAGGAGTGTGACAGATTCTGGAGAAATGCAGTGGTTTGTTAATAAAAATGAAGAAATTGTGTTTGGGGTAAGCCCAATGAGTATGCTCAAACGCTATGGATTAGATGGTATTTTGTACATCGGCGTTGAGTATGACAGCATGTTTGAGACATTTAAGCAGACACTTCAGAATAATTATGGCATTGTTGTTTTCGATGAGAAGGGCAATGCAGTGTATGAAAAAGCATTCTTTGATAAAAAATATCGGGAATATGAGTTAAATGCCGCGCAGCTTCTTGATCAGAAGAAAAATCAGGAAAATGAGTATACGATTCTTTCAGAAACATCATCTGTGACTGGATGGACAGCATGTTTGTATAAGCCAAATAGCTTAATAGTATGGTCAGCAACGCCAATTACACGAATTGCGATTATTGCGGTGTTTGTTATGACACTGATGTCAGTGATAGCCATGATGATTTTGACGAGCTTTGTCACAAAGAGGATTAGAAGACTTAGATCTGGAATGAAAGAGGTAGAGCAGGGAAATTTTGAGGTTAATATTACTAGTGACAGCCGTGATGAGATTGGTGATCTTGTCAATGGTTTTGATTCAATGCTTCTTCAATTAAATACCTTAATCAAAGAGGTTTATGAGGGACGAATTAAGGAAAAGGAATATGAGATGAGGGCGCTTCAGGCGCAGATTAATCCACATTTTTTATATAATACGCTGTCGTTAATTAATTGGAAGGCAATTGAGGCAGACGCGGAGGATATAAGTAAAATTACGCTGGCACTTTCTACCTTTTACCGAACCTCGTTAAACAAAGGAAAGAATGTCATGTCACTCTCAGATGAGCTTCGCAACATGCGTTCTTATCTTGATATTCAGCTGATGATGCATGACTACGAATTTGATGTGGAGTTTGATGTAGATGAATCAATTGGTCAGTATCAGTCATTAAATCTTATGCTTCAGCCTCTTATTGAAAATGCTATTGCTCATGGAATCGATGTGAAGACAGACGGCAGAGGAAAGCTGACGATTACCGGAAAGGAAGATGGTGATCTGATAGTTTTGACTGTAGCAGATAATGGTGTCGGTATGAGTGATGAGCAGGCGGCTCGTATTTTAACAGAAGAGTCAAAGGGATATGGTGTTAGAAATGTCAATGAGCGCATAAAGCTTTACTATGGAGAACAGTATAGTCTGCAGATTGAAAGCAAAATAGGGCAGGGAACTAAGGCGAGTATCAGGATTCCAAAGAGGATATCGTAATTTCAGAAAAAAACAACATGAATCTAATATTTTTGATATATACGGAATTACCAAAATTTCTTATAATAATGACATAAGGATTTCCGAATGGAAACAGAAAACAGGGAGGATTTTGTATTATGAAATTTAGAAAAGCATCCAGTTTATTTTTAGCAGGCGCTATGTGTTTATCAACTTTTGGCGGTGCAATGAGTGTATTCGCTGATGAAGAGACAAGCTCAGAGGCAGCAGAGGCAGAAACAGTAGATTATTCAGCAGAGGATCCGATTACAGCAACTATCACTGTATGGGGACCAGCAGAGGATCAGGCAGAAGAGTACGGCGAGTGGCTGCAGAAGCGCTGCGAAGCATTCAATGAGCTTCATGTAAACTGGGATCTTACATTTGAGTATGGTACCTGCTCAGAGGGAGATGCAGGAAAGACAATTTCTCAGGATCCATCTGGTTCTGCAGACGTTTACATGTTTGCAAATGACCAGCTTCAGATGCTGATCGATGCAGGTGCAATCGCAGAGCTTGGCGGAAAGACTGTTGATTATATTAAGGATACAAACTCCGAGGCAATCATAGATTCTGTAACAGTAGATGATTGTGTATATGGTGTTCCGTTCACAACTAATACCTGGTATATGTTCTACGATAAGAGCGTATATGGTGAGGACGATATTAAGAGCCTTGATACCATGTTGGAAAAGGGTAAGGTTTCCTTCCCGTTAACAAACTCCTGGTATATTGCTTCTTTCTATGTAGGAAACGGCTGTACATTGTTTGGTGAGGATGGCACCGATGAGGAAGCTGGCATTGATTTTGCTGGTGAGAAGGGTGCAGCAGTTACCAAGTATCTTGTAAATCTTGTAGGAAATAAGAACTTTGTAAATGATGAGTCTGGTGTTGGCGTTTCTGGTATGTGCGATGGAAGCATCAATGCAATGTTTAGTGGTTCTTGGGATTACACCAAGCTGTCAGAAGCAATGGGTGACAATCTTGGAATAGCAAAGCTTCCAACCTACAACTTAGACGGCGAAGATATCCAGATGGAATCATTCGCAGGTTCTAAGGCAATCGGTGTAAATCCTAACTGTGAGTATCCGCAGGTAGCAGTAGCACTTGCACTGTTCCTTGGAAATGAGGAGTCACAGCAGATGCACTATGATGCAAGAAGCATCGTTCCTTGCAATACTGATCTGTTAGCGGAAGAAGAAATTCAGAAGGATGAGCTTGTAATCGCTCAGAATGAGACATTTGATGAGACTTCTATCCTGCAGCCGTTCGTAAGCGCTATGAATAACTACTGGACACCGGCAGAGAACTTCGGTAAGTCTATCGTAAACGGTGAGGTTACATTAGACAATGCAGAAGAGATGACTGATAAGTTAAGTGATTCAATGAATCAGAGCATCGTTGACTAAATAAAAAGTGAAATAAAATAAAGAGCTCCGGGTTCCGCCTTGCGGGCCTGGGGCATTTATTTTTAAATTCATGTAACTATTAAGATTGAACGGGAGGTTTTTTATGTCCGAAAAGAAAAAAAGGGGCAAAGAATTTGATAATCCGTACTCTGTTGCGAAAGCAGTTACAAAGGGAAATGCATTGACAAAGCTTTCCATGGTTGTACTCGGACTCGGAAACATTGCACATCATCAGATAATAAAGGGTCTTGGCATGCTTGCCATTGAAATTGCTTTTATCGCATTTATGGTGCTTGAAGGTGCAGGCTATATTGTAGATCTTGTTCACCTTGGAGGACAGGAGCAGCAGAAGGTATGGAGTGAGGCAAAGCAGATTTATGAGTATACAAAGGGTGATAATTCACTTCTTATGCTTTTGTTTGGTGTGGCTACATGCTTTTTAGTTGTTGCATTTATTATTTTCTGGCGTGGAAGCGTAAAGAGTGCATATAAAATGCAGTGTCTGGCAGAGGCTGGCAAAAAGATTCCTACTTTTAAGGAAGATATCAAGAGTCTTTTTGATAAAGATCTGCATCGTACACTTCTTACACTGCCAATTCTTGGTATACTAATTTTCACAGTTCTTCCGCTTGTATTCATGATTTGTATGGCATTTACAAATTATAGTAAAGTAGATGCTCATACAACAATCTTTAATTGGGTAGGACTGGCAAACTTTGCGAAGGTATTAAATATTGGTGATTCCATTGGAAGCACATTCTGGTCAGTACTTGGCTGGACTCTTATCTGGGCTGTAGCAGCGACTTTTAGTAACTATATCTTAGGTATGATTCTTGCAATTGTCATCAACCGTAAGGGTACAAGATGTAAGGCATTCTGGCGCTTTTGCTTTGTTCTTTCAGCAGCAGTTCCGCAGTTTGTTTCGTTGCTGTTAATGAGAACTATCTTTAGTCAGAATGGTATTGTAAATACGCTATTATTAAATGCAGGCATCATTGAAAAGGCTATTCCGTTTTGGTCAAATACAATGCTGGCGCGAGTGATGGTAGTTGTAATAAATATCTGGGTTGGTATTCCATTTACCATGCTTCAGGTAACTGGTGTTCTTCAGAATATTCCGGCAGATTTGTATGAGGCGGCAACAGTGGACGGTGCAGGTCCAGTGAGAACATTTTTCTCAATCACACTGCCATATATGCTGTTTGTAACAGGTCCGTATCTTATTACAACCTTTACTGGAAATGTAAATAACTTTAACGTAATTTATTTGCTCACAGGCGGAAATCCTACACCTGTAGGATCAACAGCAGGAAGGACGGATCTTCTTGTTACCTGGCTGTATAAGCTGACAGTTGATAACCAGTATTATAATCTTGGTGCAGTCATCGGTATTTTGACCTTCGTGGTTCTGGCCGTTGTATCACTGATCACGTATCGGAATACAGGTTCCTATAAGAATGAGGAGGGCTTCCAATGATGAAAAAGCAAAATACTGCTTCGGCAAAAAGCAAAAGATTTATTACAAACACAATAGTTCATGTGATTCTTGCTGTTTTGGCAGTTATTTGGGTCATTCCGATTGCGTGGATTATTATGATCAGCTTTAGAGGAGAGAGTGGACAATATATTTCCACACTCATTCCGAAGACATTTACACTGAACAACTATAAGAAGCTGTTTACAGATACGCAGATTTTAAATTTTCCGCAGATGTTTATTAATACACTTATCATCTCAATTTTCTCTTGCGTAATCTCTACCTTCTTTGTTTTGTCTGTATCATATTGTATGTCACGTATGCGTTTTAAGATGAGAAAACCGATGATGAACATTGCACTTGTTCTTGGTATGTTTCCGGGCTTTATGTCAATGATCGCTGTTTATTATATTTTAAAGTCAGTTGGTCTGTCAGAGGGTGCTATGATTCGTGTAGCATTAGTGCTTGTATATTCTGGCGGTGCGGGATTAGGCTTTTATATTGCAAAAGGCTTTTTTGACACTATTCCAAAGTCTATTGATGAGGCTGCTTATCTGGATGGTGCGACAAGATTTCAGGTGTTTACAAAGATAACTATTCCGCTTAGTAAGCCTATTATTGTCTACACGATCCTGCAGGCATTTATGGCACCATGGCTTGATTTTATCTTTGCGAAAGTAATTTGCCGTGCGAATGCAAAGTACTATACGGTATCAATTGGTCTTTGGAACATGCTTGAAAAGGAATATGTAAACAGTTGGTTTAACTGCTTCGCAGCAGGTGCCGTGCTGATTTCCATCCCGATTGTCATTTTATTTATGTCAATGCAAAAATGCTACCAGGAAGGTGTATCAGGAGCTGTTAAGGGATAAAAACGGAGAATGTCTATGGAAAAGAAAATTCCAAAAAGTGTGTTGGCAGTGATGTTTGTATCGGTGCTGTCTGTTTGTCAGACAGTGCCGGCAAACGAATTAGCAAAAAAAGAGCAGTGGGAGTATGCCAGTACAACACCTGATGGCAAATATCCAGAGCTTGTAACATACACGCTTGGAAAAATGACTGGAGCAAATAACTCCAATCTTCCTAAATGTGAGACTTACGAGAACAATGCTTATACACGTTATCTGCGTGAGTACTTTAACATTCAAAATAAGGATGTATTTGAGGAAAAGAATGATCAGTATAATGTCAGTGTGTCAGTGGCTATGTCTTCGGATAATCTTCCTGATTTAATGCTTGTAGGGAGCATTGAGGATTTGCGCCAGCTCGTAGCGCTTGATTTGATTGAGGATTTGACAAAAAGTTATGAAAATTGTTTAACAGACCGGATCAAAGATATTTATGCAAGCTACGGAGAGGGCATAATAGATGGTGTTACCTTTGATGGAAAAATAATGGCAATTCCAGAGACAAATATTGATGATGGTCCAAACCTTTTATGGCTAAGGCGCGACTGGATGGATAAGCTAGGTCTTGAAAGTCCTAAAACAATAGAGGATGCAGAGGCAATTGTTCAGGCATTTATAGAGAAGGATCCTGGTGAAAATGGAGAAGGCAAGACAGTTGGTTTTGTATGTGATCCGGAGTTATCTGGTGAGTGCGGCTACAGCAGCGAATATTTGATGGATATTGTGTTTGCAGCAAATGGTGCCTATCCGAAACAATGGATTGAAGATGAAAATGGAGAGGTCTCTTACGGATCAGTTTTGCCGCAGGCAAAAGATGCATTGGCTAAGCTTAAAAGCATGTATGAGCGCAATATATTAGATCAGAATTTTTTGCTTCGTACCTCTGTAAACAATATTGAACTCATAACGAAGGGACTTTGCGGATCATTTTTTGGACCTTGGTGGGCAGCGAATAATCCACTTATGGAAGCTATTGCAGCTAATCCCGATGCTGTTTGGGAGCCATTTCTTATTCAGACAGATGACGATGGAAGCACAAGCTATTATTCACAAAATCCAACTTACAAATATGTTGTTGTGAGAAAGGGTTATGAACATCCTGAGATCGCCTGCAAAATTATAAATGGATTGTTTGATTATGTGCGCTATGATGGAACATATAACAGTGAGTTTGAAGAATATTATCAGAACAATGTAGATCCAACAGCCAGACCACTTGCAATCAATGTTGATTACAGCTATGCGCTGACAAAATGTTATCACGAATTAACAGATGTGCTTTCAGGAAAAAAAGAGCCAGAAGATCTTGATTTATTGGAGTATTCATATTATAGATCCTGTAAGGCCTATCTGGATAACACAGATAGTGCTACGCCAGAGGAGTGGGCGGCATACACATCCCGAATCACAGCCTGCTCTTTGCTGGCGGATGCAAAAACAAATAAGGTTGAATCACTTTATTTTGATGAGACAGAAACTATGGGCACGCAGTGGTGGAAGCTTCGCAAAATGGAAAAAGAATATTACCTTCAGATCGTCACAGGAGAGCGTGACATTGATGCATTTGATGAATTTGTCACCAAATGGTATGAAAATGGAGGCGAGACTATCACGCAGGAAGTCAGGGAGGCTGTACATTAACAGAATAACCCCGCAAGGCAA
>ERZ838516.3930-NODE-3930-length-12176-cov-3.395429_pt1 | contig 12176 bp, 9 predicted proteins | sample MGYA00519910_ERZ838516 | MGnify/ENA primary metagenome ERZ838516 (study PRJEB31850, sample SAMEA3708837) | human gut metagenome | biome: human gut; feature: human-associated habitat; material: faeces | place: China | collected 2014 ... | reverse complement strand
TTTAAATTTTATCCATTAAGTATATAAACATATTTTATAAGGCGATCTGTTTTTTGTAAGAATCGATGATTGCAATACGACAAACTTTTTAGAATTTACGGTATGACTGACGATTGGATTTTATCAAAAAATATCGCAGCAAATCTTATTTCGCTTTCCTTGAACAGGAGTGAAAGTTGTTGGAGGAGATAGAATAATTATATGTTTTATGTTAAAAATAGTTTCTTTGATGATAAATTTTACCTAATTTCAGGGGTATATAAAATATATTTATTATATTGACGAAACATTGTTGCAATAATATTAAATAATATAAATCTGATACCGATGAGAAGTATAATTATTTTTATTATTCCTTTGATTGTTTGTTCCTGTATAAATGAGATCGAGGTTGCTGAGCCGGTCGAAGAATGCCGAAAATTATCAGTAGGTGAGGCTCGGGCTTTTTTTGAAGATCGGTTTACCCGATTATATATGGCACAGGCTAACTTAGGAGTAGATGGTGAAAATCAGTCTATTTTGTTTACCGGAGATTTTACTCCGCAGTGGCAAAACTCTTTGCAGGAATCTAATAATTATGTTTCGGCAGTTGATGCACCTATAGTTTCGGCATATCAATATTATGCTTATATTCCGAATAGAGAAAAGCCGGAGGATGGAGAATTGATCGAAATGACCCAAAGAATGATTGTGGTAAAAAGCAATGATACCGAAGAAATGGCTGGTTTTATTGCAACATTGATTCCTACAAGTAATTTTGTCTTTAAAAATAGAAACCCGATTGCATACTCTTATTTAAATGAGAATGTCAAGTATTCGGGATTGGTTATATTGAAACTTTTGACAGGGCGCATTCACCAAGTTATGGAATATCGGGATGGGAAGGTTATAAAAAATATAAATATGAACGATCCTCGTTTGTCTCCGGCGATGCGGGTCGAATATTGTAATCATATTTTAGAGAACATTCAATTTCTTCGGTTTGCAAAAGTTATGACACGAGCAGGTGAATCGGGAGGAAACAATAATTCGTATTTTTGCAGTTGGTGCAATAAATATCATGGATTGGATGAAGATTGCGACAAACCGGCTCCGGGAGTAACTGCGTGTCCGAAATGTCATGGGTTGAATATTTGTTATTGTTGTCCTGTCTGTCATAACTATCCTTGTGATTGTTTTGCCTCTCAGACTTGTGTTATATGTTCTCGAAATCCATGCATTTGTGCAGATTGGTGCCTTATATGTATGAAACCTTTCAGCGAGTGTCCGGGGCATGGAACAGGAGGTGGAGGTACAACTCCCACCGATCCTGACCCGGAAACTGATCCGTATTCACCCAAGACTCCGGTCTCTTTAATGGATGTAGATAAATTTGTTGGATATGGTCAGATTAAAAATTGCTATTTGGCATGTGTGGCGATATTGAAAAAATATGGTATCGATTATCCCGGGAGTCCGGATTATGTGTTTAAGTTGAAAATAGAAATGAACGGACAATTGGTGAATTACGGCAATGATCCCGCCGGCAATTATCGGAATGCCGTCGATTGTATCGACCGGCATTTAGATGCGGGTCGGCCGATAATAGTAGGAGTAAATCATACTATTAATAGGAATATAAATGAAGGGGCAACAGATCATTTTGTCGTTATTGCCGGACGGGGATACGATTCTGCCAAAGGGATGAATTATTATACATATTATGAGGTGGGAACGTCCCATTCTTCCATAGGGTGTAGTGAAACGAATAACCGATTTTATTATGATCCTTCTGTACCAACATTATATGATGAAAAAGGAGTTGTTCGTAAAGAACGTTATGACATCACTCAGGTAAGACCCAATGACGGGAATAATGAAAATACGGTTCCGCAAGAATTTTAGAAAATATAAATTTGTATTTTATGTTAAAATAAATACGATTATGAAAAAGGAAATTTTGATAACAATTTTATTGGGTATATTTTTTTTACAGCAGCTTAATGCCCAGATAAATAATGTAAAAGATGCTTTTCTTATGGTTCCTTTTACTCAGTTGCCCTATGAAGGGATTGCAGAAGAGTCATTGATCAAGCCAAGAGCCTCCGTATTTTTTCCTTATAAGACATGGGGGGATAAACTTGACACCACACTTCGATTAGACTATGGATTGACTATTTCTGTTCCAATAGATGATGGAGATTGTAGTATATTTCGTCGTTTCTCTCCGACAAACGGTCAATATTTTATTGGAGTTGTGTATTTAGGGTTAGTCGATAATACAAGGAAACTTTTGGTTACGGCTACCTCTGAGGGGGAATTTGTTGATTTCCTTGAAGTTTCTGTGCAGGGATTTACAAAAACAGGAGTAGAAGCTACCATAAAACAATGGAAAATCGATGCAGATATGAGAGTTACGGTTTATCAGGTGAAGCCGACATCGACTACACCTATAAAATTTGAAGATACATCTCTTCAGCCCAAAATGAATGCACAGCGGATCGACACTCGCTATCAGATTGATGAAACAGGGCATATAAAAAAAATAAAGGAGATAAAGTATCAGCCACAGGATTATATGGTTCTTGATTTCACCGAGAACCGGAATATTTGGGATGGTAAAGAGCAACCGCTTGTTCCTTGATTTATTCTCAAACTATATTTTTATGAAAAAGGAAATTTTGATAACGATCTTATTGGGAATATTTTTTTTACAGCAGACCGGAGCTCAGATAACCACTACAAAGGAGGCTTTTCAGGCAGTTCCATCCACAAAACTTCCTTATGAAGGAATTGCGAGAGAATCTTTAATACCTCCACGTGCTTCAGTATTTTTTCCATATAAGGTATGGGGTAATAAAATTGATACATCTTTTTGGATAGATTGTGGATTGACCCTTTCGACTCCGATAGATGATGGTGATTGTAGTATATTTCGTCGATTTGTTCCGACAAACGGACAATATTTTGTAGGAGTTATAAATTTAGGATTGGTAGATTATGCCACAAAACGTTTAATTACGGCTACTCCAGAGGGAGAATTTATTGATTACCTTGATATTTCGGTAAAAGGTTCTACTAATACAGGAGTAGAAGCTACCATAAAACAATGGAAAATCGATGCAGATATGAGAGTTACGGTTTATCAGGTGAAGCCGACATCGACTACACCTATAAAATTTGAAGATACATCTCTTCAGCCCAAAATGAATGCACAGCGGATCGACACTCGCTATCAGATTGATGAAACAGGGCATATAAAAAAAAATAAAAGAGACCAAGTATCAGCCACAGGATTATATGATTCTTGATTTCACCGGAAACCGGAATATTTGGGATGGAAAAGAGCAACCGCTTGTTCCTTGATTTATTCTCAAACTATATTTTTATGAGAAAGGAAATTTTGATAACGATCTTATTGGGTATATTTTTTTTACAGCGTACCGGAGCTCAGATAACCACTGCAAAGGAAGCTTTTTCACTAACTCCAATTACTCAGTTGCCCTATGAAGGAATTATGAGTGAAACATTGATTGAACCGTATGCATCGATATATTTCCCATATAAGACATGGGGAAACAAACTGGACATGTCATATTGGATTGATTACGGATTGACTATTTCTGTGCCATTAGCAGAAGATGGAGATTGTTCTATATTCCGCCGATTTTCCCCGACTAATGGTCAATATCTTATTGGAGTTATAGATTTGGGAATCATGGATTATATTCGAAAGTATCTGATTACGGCTACCCCAGATGGGGAATTTATAGATTGTCTTGAAGTTTCGGTATTGGGATCTACAAATACCGGAGTGGGAGCGCTTATAAAACAGTGGAAAATCGATGCGGATATGGGGGTTACGGTTTATCAGATAAAGCCGACCTCGACTGTTCCCATAAAATTTGAAGATACAGCTCCTTTGGCTAAAATGAATGCACAGCGTATCGATACTCGTTATCAGGTTGATGAAACAGGGCATATAAAAAAAATAAAGGAGATAAAGTATCAGCCACAGGATTATATGATTCTTGATTTCACCGGGAACCGGAATATTTGGGATGGTAAAGAGCAACCGCTTGTTCCTTAGACAGGTTCTTAGGCGGGTTTATATTCGAAAAGGATTAAAAATCAGATTGAAAGGTGTGATATAAATATGAGATCGGGTATATTTTTTTTATCTTTTTTACTTGTTTTGGTGTCGTGTAGCGGTCATTCGGAACTCGATAAGGCCTTACGATTGAGCGGAGATAACCGGATTGAATTAGAAAAAGTTATCCGCCATTTTTCTCAAGATACTTCTGATTCGTTGAAGTTGAAAGCAGCTCTTTTTTTAATAGAAAATATGCCCGGACACTGTTCTGTCATCGATTCGTGTATAGTAGACTATTATTTGCAAGTTGATTTGAAAAATAAAGCGATACCTTTCTATCTGAAGAATATATTGTATAATTTACCGCAATACTATGTTGATCTGTCCGATGTAAAAAAAGTAGAGGATGTGAAGGTCATTAAATCGGATTTTCTGATAAATCATATAGAGAATATGTTCCATATTTGGGAAAAAGTACCATGGGGTAAAGATATTTCTTTTGAAACATTTTGCGAGTATATTTTGCCGTATAGGTTGGATGGAGAGCCTTTGACAAAACTGATGGAACATTATTATTATTTTCCGATAGATTCGTTCTCGCAGCAATTTGAGGATTACAATATAACCGTCGATGAATTTTTGTATAATTATATTTGGAGATTATTGCCTCAATGTGGCAGAGAGTTTGAATTGACGTCTCCCGTTGGAGAACATTATGTTGCCGATTGTATATGGGACAGCTACAAGGTATTGAGTGAGAGTCGACTATCCTGTGTTCCGGCTGCCATAGATTTTACACCCTGCTGGCCATCCAGAAATGGAAAGCATTTTTGGAACATAATAGAGGATCCGTGTCTGGTGAAGAAAACTTTTTCTGAAAATTATATTGATCATTATGCAAAAGTTTATAGAAAGACCTACTCTCGGAATCCGTTTCTGGAAAGTAGTAGGGAAGATTCTGTTCCGGCACTTTTTAAAACACCGTTCATTAAAGATGTGACGGAATTGTATTGCAAGACCGTTGATATCGATTTGATGCTTCAAGCGGATCGTAAACCCGAATATGCTTATTTATCTGTTTTTAATATGGGGGTATGGGAGCCTGTGGCATGGAGCAGGGTGGTTGATAATGACGAGGTTTCTTTTAAGAAGATGGGTATGAAATGTGTATATTTACCTGTATTTTATAATGGGAAAGAGAAAGTTTCCGGAGGTTACCCGTTTATTGCTACAACGACGAAAACTATCCATAAGTTGATACCGGATAGACAACGGCCTATAAAAGTGCGTCTTACTCGAAAATATCCGGTCAATCCGATGGCGTACGGCTTGAATAATGCGTTGAAAAATCTGAGGATTGAAAGATCCGATTTTTATGATTTCAGAAAAACGGAAGCATTTCGAATAGGTCGTATTGAAAATAATTTTTTACAAGAGATAGTTTTGACATCGTCCAAAAAATATCGTTATTGGAAAATAACGTCAGATATGATTAAAGAAAAGCCTCAAATTGCTGAAATATACTTTTATGATCAAAATAATAATTTGATATCAAGTTTGGTAGAGTCTGTGATTGGTTCGGATAAATCTGAAGCCGTTAAAATTTTCGATAATAAGCCGTTGACATTTAGTGTTATTGAATCTCCGATTATATTGGATATGGATAAATTGCCGAACGTTTCTAAAATAAAGATTATGCCGAGAAATGATGATAATTATATTGTTCCGGGTAATTTATATGAGCTTTTATATAGAGGTAGAGATGGGTGGGTTTCGTTAGGAAAGAAAATAAGTAATGATTATTTCCTTAATTATGATAATGTACCTTCCGGTGCATTGTATTGGCTTAAAAACCACACGAGGGGGATCGAGGAAAGAATTTTCACGATTGAAAATGGAAAACAGGTTTTTTGGTAAAATATCAGAATCTGTTGTTTAGGAGTTTATCTCAATTTTCCAATAAAAAAACTATCAGGTCATCTTTGCGTTTTCTTCCGGTCTTTTTCCCCGTTTTCTCTCGTCAGATACTCGCTATCCTCCTCATAAAAACATACTTGCAAGAAATTCTCAACCCTGATCCGAGTGAAATTCAGATAGGCTCTTAGAGTTTTGTTTAAATTTTATCCATTAAGTATATAAACATATTTTATAAGGCGATCTGTTTTTTTTTGTAAGAATTGATGACTGCAATACGACTAACTTTTCAAAACATCTTAAAAAATGGAAAAAATGGAAGAGGACTTCGTAAAGCTGATTAACCAGAATCAAGGAATTTTGCAGAGAATATGCAATATTTATTTTTATCAGCATCCGTACCGTGAGGATTATTATCAGGAGATATTGATTCGATTATGGAAAGCATATCCGAAGTTCAAACAAAAGTGTGCTTTCTCGACTTGGTTGTATCGGGTTGCTTTAAATGCAGCCATTGATCTTGTACGGAAAGAATCGATACTGCCTGTTTGTAAAGGATTGTCGGCACAGGAAGACAGTATATGTGATAGTTGTTTGGAAGAAAATTATGTGGTAGACGAAAGAGAAAGATTATATCAAGCCATTAATCAGTTGCCAGATGTAGAAAAAGCAATTATAATTCTTTATCTCGAGGGTTATGAATACAAAGAAATCTCTGCTATTATAGGAATTTCTGATACGAATGTTGGAGTGAAAATTAATAGAATCAAAAAACAACTTATTAAACGAATACAAAATGGAAGACAATGATTTGAAAAAAATTTGGAAAGAGATGCATACTGGAATGGAATGTAAATCTATTGATATCAAGGAAATAATACATAAAAAGCATTCTGTTGTAATTTCTCGTATTTTACACCGTCAGAAAAGTCTGATATGTTTATTTGCTTTCTTTTTTATTTTATCGGTAACAAGTAATATTTGGCATTCAGTTTTAATGGGAAGGGCGTCTTTCCTTTTGTGGGTCGTAAATATTTTTTTATTATTTATACTCTTTTCTGTTATTTGGGGGTATCGACTGTTTATAAAATCTGCAGATTTATGTTCTGTTAAAGAGTCGGGAATAATCCTTAAAAAGCAGTTAGAACGGAAGATGCATTTTGATTTTATTATTTGTTTAGTGTTTTTTTACGGTATGGCGATTAGATTTATTATTATGTATTTGAACCAATTTGATGAATTAAAAGAAATGAGTTATATCTTAGTCTTTTTTATAGTCCTTTTTTTAGCTATTCCGTGGTTGATGAGATATTATCAAAAGTGCCGTTACAAGTCTTATTTACTTTCCCTTGAACGGGGTTGGAAACTGTTGGAAGAGATTGAATAGTATATGGAATTTAATCTTTATTTACGATATAAAAATGTCAGATATAATACTTTACCCATAAGTCAGTATCTATATCTACAATAAGATATTGCTTTTATATCTATTTAGTAAATAGACTATGTGAAATTATATAATTGTTATAAATACAGTAAGTACTTTTGGCAGATTACAAATACTTTTTTATAGGCTTTTCATTTCGGTTTTTAACCTTTGGAGAACTCTTTTTTAAATAGAGAATAATCCTTATCTTTGTAAAAAATACATTATCCCATGACAAATACGACTGTACTTAACAAAGCAGCTGATAATATCCGTATCTTGGCTGCATCGATGGTTGAAAAAGCGAAGTCGGGTCATCCCGGTGGAGCGATGGGGGGTGCTGATTTCGTAAACACCCTTTTTGCCGAATTTTTAGTGTATGATCCTTCTGATCCTAAATGGATTAATCGTGACCGCTTTTTTCTTGATCCCGGCCACATGTCTCCGATGCTTTATTCGGTATTGGCATTAACCGGAAAATTTACGCTTGATGAACTGAAACAATTCCGTCAGTGGGGAAGTCCTACACCGGGACATCCCGAAGTCGATGTGATGAGAGGTATCGAGAATACTTCAGGTCCTTTGGGACAAGGTCATGCGATGGCAGTCGGGGCGGCAATAGCCGAACGTTTTTTAGTTGCCCGTTTCGGTGATTGGATGGCTCATAAAACGTATGCATTTATTTCGGACGGAGGTATTCAGGAAGAGATTTCTCAAGGGGCTGGACGCATTGCCGGTTATTTAGGTTTGAACAATCTGATCATGTTCTATGACAGTAATGACATACAATTATCTACCGATACCGATGCCGTAACTAAGGAAGATACTGCCGCCAAATACCGGGCATGGGGATGGAATGTCCTTGAAATAAACGGTAATGATGCAGATGCAATCAGAGGTGCTCTTATCGAGGCCGGGCAGGAGCAGAGCCGTCCGACTTTGATCATCGGTAAAACGATTATGGGTAAGGGTGTTGTGACCGAAGAAGGACAATCTTATGAAGGGAAATGTTCTACGCATGGGCAACCCTTGAGTGCTGCCGGTGCTTCTTTTGCAAAGACCATTGCTCATTTGGGGGGAAATCCGGACGAGCCGTTCGCTATCTTTCCAGAAGTGGAAAAATTGTATGCCGACCGTAAAGCCGAATTGTTGAAAGTTGCTGCTGATCGCAAGGCTAAACAAGCAGCTTGGGAGAAAGAAAATCCTGAGCTTGCAGTGAAATTGCATCAGTTCTTTTCCGGAAAAGCTCCTGAAATCGATTATAAAGCTATTGCTCAGAAACCGGGAATTGCTACTCGTGCTGCATCGGCAAACGTATTGGCTGTTTTTGCGGAGCAGATCGAGAATATGATTGTTTCATCTGCCGATTTAGCTAATTCGGATAAAACCGACGGATTCTTGAAAAAGACGCATGCTTTCAAGAGTGGGGATTTTACCGGAGCTTTTTTACAGGCTGGAGTGAGCGAACTTACTATGGCTGCCATTATGAATGGGATGATGCTGCATGGCGGTGTTATAGGAGCATGCGGAACATTCTTCGTATTTTCCGATTATATGAAACCCGCAGCACGTATGGCGGCACTGATGGAAGTTCCTGTAAAATATATCTGGACGCACGATGCTTTCCGTGTAGGAGAAGATGGCCCTACACATCAACCGGTAGAACAGGAAGCTCAGATTCGTTTATTGGAACAGCTTAAAAATCATCATGGTAAAAACAGTATGTTGGTGTTGCGTCCTGCCGATGGTCCTGAAACCAGTGTGGCATGGAAATTGGCAATGGAAAATACCGAAACCCCTACCGCTTTGATTCTTTCCCGTCAGAATATCAAAGATCTGCCTGCTGCTTCGGGAGATCGTTTCGAAGAAGCTTTGCAAGCGGCTAAAGGAGCTTATGTCGTGATTAAGGATGAAAATCCGGATGTCGTGTTGGTCGCTAACGGATCGGAGGTTTCTACTCTTGCAGAAGCTGCTCCGTTGTTGAATGAAGCAGGAATAAAAGTTCAAGTAGTTTCTGCTCCGTCCGAAGGACTTTTCTTCAATCAGTCGAAAGAATATCAGGAATCTGTAATTCCTTCAAACCTTCCGGTATTCGGGCTTACGGCCGGTTTGCCTTCGACTTTGGCACGTTTGGTAGGAAAGAACGGAGTTGTTTGGGGACTCGAACATTTCGGACATTCTGCTCCTTATCAGGTACTTGATGAGAAACTCGGATTTACGACCGAAAATGTTTTGAAACAAGTGAAAGCTTTGCTGAAGAAATAATTTACCTTTCATTTACCGGGATACGATAATTGATATAAAACAGAATACCTTCGAAATATGAAGATTCGAGGGTATTCTGTTTTTATTTAGTGGGACGGAATTTTTAAGAAACAAAATGCCGATTATTTTTTTGAAAATGAATAAGAAACATTTGCGAATATCTTTTTATATGTTTTATTGAAACAGGGAATATTGGTAAAATTTGATTATTTTTTGTTCCTATTTGGGGAGAAAAGTATCCTGTTCAGTCTTATATGTGTAAATAAAGGCCGAACAGGATATTTATTTTATAGAGATTTTCCTTTTTACATCTATTTTAATAAAAATGTAATAAATATTATCTCTGTTTTTTAATACTATATCTTCTAAATTTGAGATATGAAACAGTTACCAAACTATCTTATTCGGTCATGAAAAAACTATATTCTTTATGTCTCCTCTGTTGTCTTGTAGGAATTTTACAGGCACAAACTAAAATTCGCTATTATTATGATGCTTCAGGAAATCGTATTAAAAGAGAGATTGTATTAAGTCGGGTTCAAAACCGGGCATTGGCCGATCCGGAAGATGAGAAACCTTTATCTGAAAAATTTGCCGGGCAGACCGTTCGTTTTTACCCTAATCCGACCAAGGGACAAATAACGATTGCCATTTCCGGTAATACGGAAGAACTATCGGGAGATGTGAAAATTTTTACCATGAACGGAAAATGTATTGCCACCCGAAAAATCGTTTCGTCAAAAGTCTATTTTGACCTTAGCAATCAACCGGCCGGAAATTACATCCTGAAAATGACATTAAATGGAAAATCTGCAACCTGGAAAATTATAAAAGAATAACGATGAAAAGGCTGATTATATATATAGTAGGGCTGATAGTAGCTATCAGTTCTCAGGCTCAGATTTCCCTGAAAGATTTAGTAAACATACCTATTGATACTATTGGTCCTAAGGGGTTAGTAATAGATAGTGCAGCAATAACGAGAAGTACAATTCCTGAGATTCGGTCAACTCACTCATTTGATGGTGAACTTCATCCTCATATTCCAAATTCTTATGCAATTGATCGAACTAAAGATGTAGGGGAAATCAAATGCAATACTGCTGTAGGTCCTTCGGGGGCAATGACTATGAGTATTCCATTAGAGGTTTATCCTGATCCGAGAGGGTTCACTCCACAAATTGCGTTGAATTACAATAGCCTTGGAGGTAATGGACCCTTAGGAAACGGATGGAATCTATCAGGAGCGTCTGTTATAGCGGTGATTAATAAATCTATTTATTATGATGGACAAACCTCAGGAATAACTACTGCGAGTCCTACTTGTTCGTTTTCTCTTGATGGGCAGCGATTGTTACAGGTGGGAATCTCTTCTACTTTTTTGACCTATCAAACAGAACAAGGTAATATTAAAGTGAAGGGGTATTATGGCTCTGATTCTGTTATGACGAGCTTTGAAGCTTATTTCCCTGATGGTCGCTGTGCTTGGTATGAGACCAATAATGGAGTGACTTTTTATGTAACTCGAATGAAAGATCGGGCTGATAATGAGATTTATTACTCATATACCTCGCTTCAAAACCACTATCGATTGTCAAGAGTAACTTATGGCAGTGCTAAGCAGGCTTGGGTGGACTTCCACTATGCTACTTCACGTCCGGATATCCAAGTGGTCTATAGTGCAGGTAGAGGATTTCGATATGACTATTTACTTTCTTCTGTTTCTACGAATCTTTTGGGTTCAGTGCAGAGAGTGTATTCTTTGACTTATGCTACTCAAGGGGGTGTTTCTGTCATTAGTAAAGTGGATTGCACAGCTTCAGGGCATTCATTAAATCCTTTGATTCTATATTATGGAGATAATCAGCAGATTCCAACTTATCAAAAAGAAGATACTCAATTAGTGCATTGGTATAATTTTGATGAAGCTTGGCAAGTACGTACGGTGAAAGGTAAATTTGATTATGGGACAGATAATGATGGTATTATTATGTTACCAAATAAAGTTCATTATGTGGAGTATTGGAGAAAACCCGGAACATTTCGTCACTCAAGAAGTCATTTTGAAAATCAGTATACCGGAGATGAAACGATTGTTGTGGCAACCGGATTAAGCGGAAAGATGTCTGAATTTAATCCTGAATTGAAAACGGAATATGGCTTTATTGATATTTTTTGTATGGATGTAGATGAAGTAGAGGGAGAGGAGATTGTAAAAATTAACAATTATGTTGCAGGTGATCTTGACAAAGTTGATTTTCACGTGTATACGAGTGATCTGTTTGCAGGTATTGCAAAAAAGTATACTCGCTCTTTCTCATTTAATACGTTGTTGACTCATCGTGATACTAAAAGTATTAATCCTAAATTTTACTATACCGGAGATTTTAATGGAGATGGTAAAATGGAAATATTGGTTGTCTCTGCTTCCAATGCTTTAGGGAAAGGTGCTCCTTCAATGTGTTATTTAATTGATTTAGAGGGAAATAAAATCTTATA
>ERZ838516.3921-NODE-3921-length-12210-cov-2.774167_pt1 | contig 12210 bp, 9 predicted proteins | sample MGYA00519910_ERZ838516 | MGnify/ENA primary metagenome ERZ838516 (study PRJEB31850, sample SAMEA3708837) | human gut metagenome | biome: human gut; feature: human-associated habitat; material: faeces | place: China | collected 2014 ... | reverse complement strand
CAAGAAAAAATGATATTTTAAGTATTTATACAAAAGAAGTAGAACAGATCAAAGCAGATGGTCTTTTCAAAGGGGAAGCACCGTTCGTATCTCCGCAGGGCGCAAAGGTTGTAATGGAAGACGGAAGAGAGCTTCTTAATATGTGTGCCAATAACTATCTTGGACTTGGGGACAATCAGAGACTGATCGATGCAGCGAAGAAAACTTATGATGAAAAAGGATATGGGGTTGCTTCTGTCAGATTTATCTGCGGAACACAGGACATCCACAAAAAACTGGAAAAGAAGATTTCCGGATTTCTGGGAACAGATGATACGATTTTATATTCTTCCTGCTTTGATGCAAATGGTGGACTTTTTGAAACAATCCTGACTGCAGAGGATGCAGTGATCAGTGATGAACTGAACCATGCTTCCATCATTGACGGAGTTCGTCTTTGTAAGGCAAAAAGATACCGCTATAAAAATAATAACATGGAAGATCTGGAAGCACAGCTTCAGGCTGCAGATGCAGCAGGAGCAAGAGTCAAACTGATCGCTACAGACGGTGTATTTTCAATGGATGGAATCATCTGTAACTTAAAAGGTGTCTGCGATCTTGCTGATAAATACAACGCACTGGTTATGGTGGATGACAGCCATGCAGTGGGATTTGTAGGAGCACACGGCAGAGGAACTTCCGAATACTGTGGCGTAGAAGGAAGAGTGGATATCATTACAGGAACACTTGTTGGACAGCAGCTGACCAGTACAGGTGTGAGCGAAGATGGACAATGGGTAGAGGTGAGCATCAATGACCAGACAGGTTATGTGAATGCACAGTATGTATCTACAGAAGCTCCGGCAGGAGCTGCCACTGCAGATGCAGCAGCACAGACCACAGCCCAGTAGTAAGATATTTTACAAAAAAGCTGAACTTCAGATCAGAAGTTCAGCTTTTTTTATGTTACTAAGTAACGATATTGAAAGATTATTCCGGATAAGTCAGACGTTCTGGCCTGATATCGTAAAGAACATTTTTCAGATATTTGTCAGCAAGATATTTTGCCATACCGAGATTCATATCCAGATAATTGCCGCAGTCCTTTGCGGAAGCACCCGGAATCTCACCTTCAAAATCCCGGATGAATTCAAACATCTCAGTCATGAGAGGGACGATATCTTTGGATTCATAATCGCCTGCCAGCAGAAGATAGTTTCCAGTGCGGCAGCCCATCGGACCCCAGTAAATTACTTTTGGACCGAATTCAGCATGATTGCGGAGAAACGTAGCTGCCAGATGTTCCATAGCGTGGAGTTCGGCTGTGTTCATGACTGGTTCCTCATTTGGGGAAGTCATGCGAAGATCAAACGTTGTGATCGTATCTGCACCGATGTGGTCCTTGCGGGATACATAAATGCCCGGCTGCAGTTTGATATGGTCTATGGTGAAACTTGCTATTTTTTTCAATGGAAAAACCTCTCTTTCTGTTTTTTTCAATATTTTTGATGTGGGTATCAGACGAGAAGGCACATATTGCGGCTTCCTGTTTTGATCCAAACATCCTGTCTTCAGTATAGCATTTTGAAAGGCATGTGAAAAGCAGAAATTTGTTGAGTCCGGACAAAAAGAGTGGTAGAATAAAAGACAGTCATAGTGATACAAAAGGAGTGATAGCATATGACGATTGATGAATTATTGGGGCTGCTTGATATGCAGGAAGAGATCTTGCAGTTTTCTCACTTTACAAATGCAGATGCATGGGAGGTGGGCAACTGTATCGTGGCGGAAGCAATCAAAAGAAAACTTCCGGTGGCAGTCAGTATCCGTCTGAATAACGGGCTGACGGTATTTCAGTATGCATCTGACAGTGTGAACCTTCAGAGCGAACGGTGGCTTCAGCGAAAAATGAATACCGTGCGTACCTTAGAGAGAAGTTCCCTTTATACGAGTGTGCTTCTGCGTAAAAGTGAAGAGACGCTCGCAGACTGGTATCTTGATGAGAAAGATTACGCAGCCTGCGGAGGAGGATTTCCGATCCGCATCGAAGAAGTAGGTGTGATCGGAGCCATTCTGGTCGAAGGGCAGGATCATTTTTCTGATCACGATCTGATCGTAAAGAGCATCAGCCGTTATCTGCATATTGATGAAGTTCCACGCATCCGCACGCAAATGTTTTAAAATCATCCGGAATCGGGGCAGTAAAATCCATGGGCTTTCCACTGATCGGGTGGCAGAAAGTCAGCCGACAAGAGTGGAGAGCCTGTCTTTTTATAAGCCGGTAATCCGGATTGTAAAGATAGTCTCCGGGAAGCGGGTGGCCGATGTGGTTCATATGAACCCGGATCTGATGCGTACGTCCCGTTTCCAGCTGTAAAAGCACAAGAGAATAAAAACCGTCAAATTTAAGCAGACGATAATGCGTTATTGCCCGTTCACCATGGACAAAATCAACCTGCCGCAGGATGGCAGAATCACAGGCTCTTGCGATCGGTGCATCGATCGTACCACATTTTGGAATCTCTCCTGTAGCAATGGCAAGATACTGCCGGTGGATCTTACGTTCTGCACTCATTCTGGAGAGCAGGGCACCGCTTAAACGGTTTTTGGCCAGGATCAGAAGTCCGGTGGTATCACGGTCCAGTCGGTTGATGCAGCGATAAACAAAATTTTCTCCTTTTTGCCCAAAATACCAGGCAGCAGCGTTGGCGAGTGTATTCTCATAATTATGGATCGATGGATGGATCGGCATATCCGATGGTTTATTGATGATCATCAGATCTTCATCTTCATAGACAACCGGAAAAGGAAGGTTTACAGGAACGATATGTTCCGACGGTGTTTCTTCCGGTATCACAATGGTCAGCCGGTCATCCGGCTGAAGGACATAGTTCATATAAACGCCTAAACCGTTTACAAGAACCGTGTCGTCGGTATGCTTCAGACAGGTCAGAATGTGGCGGGAATAGCCGTGATTTCTCAGGTAATCCGTTATTTTTGTGCCGGATTCTTCGGCAGATATGGAGTAAACAAATGTACGTGTCATAGAAAATCCTTTCAGAGTTACTTTTTGTAAAACTAAAGAAGAGTATAGGGCACAAATTTTTGCTTGTCAAAGAAAAGATGAAAAAGAAAGGAAAAAGTAAAAAATGGAACGAGAGAAGTTTGGTTCAAGACTTGGTTTTATCTTGATCTCGGCAGGATGTGCCATCGGTCTTGGAAATGTATGGAGGTTTCCGTACATTGTTGGAAAGTACGGAGGAGCGGCGTTTGTACTGATCTACCTGGCGTTTCTTCTGATCCTCGGTCTGCCGGTCATGGTAGCTGAGTTTGCGGTCGGACGTGCAAGTCAGAAAAGTGCAGCCTGTTCGTTTGATATTCTGGAGCCGAAAGGAACGAAATGGCACTTGTATAAATATGGTGCGATCGCCGGAAATTATTTGCTGATGATGTTCTACACAACGATCGCCGGATGGATGATCCTGTATTTTGTGAAGATGGCAACGGGACAATTTGATGGCTTAAATTCCGATCAGGTAGGGGAGGCCTTTAATAATATGCTCGGACAGCCGGTCCTGATGATGGTATTTATGGCGATCGCTGTTTTGCTTTGCTTCGGCATCTGTGCAAAAGGTCTTCAGAAAGGTGTGGAGCGTATCACAAAAGTGATGATGGTATGTCTGCTCTCCCTGATGGTCGTTCTGGCAGTTCGTTCTGTCCTGCTTCCGGGCGGACAGGAAGGACTGAAGTTCTATCTGTATCCAGATTTCGGAAAAGTAAAAGAAGCCGGGATCGGTGAAGTGGTCTATGCTGCGATGGGACAGGCATTCTTTACGCTCAGTATCGGAATCGGGGCACTGGCTATCTTTGGAAGCTACATTGGAAAAGAGCGTGCCCTGACAGGCGAGGCAGTCAGCATCTGTGTGCTGGATACCTTTGTGGCACTGATGTCAGGACTGATCATTTTTCCGTCCTGTTTTGCCTACAATGTGCAGCCGGACAGCGGCCCGAGCCTGATTTTTATCACACTGCCGAATGTATTTAACGCCATGGCAGGAGGAAGATTGTGGGGTACGTTATTCTTTCTGTTTATGACATTTGCATCCTTATCTACGGTTATCGCCGTTTTTGAAAATATCATTTCTTTTACTATGGATCTGAAAGGATGGGATCGCAAAAAGGCGGTTTTGATCAATCTGGTCGGCGTACTGGTTCTTTCTATGCCATGCGTGCTTGGCTATAATGTATGGAGCGGCATCACACCACTTGGAGCTGGAAGCACGATCCTGGATCTGGAGGACTTTATTGTCAGCAACAATCTGCTGCCACTTGGAAGTCTTGTCTACCTGCTGTTCTGTACGACGAAGCTTGGATGGGGATATGAGAATTTCCTCAAAGAGACGAATACCGGAAAAGGTATGAAATTCCCAAGACAGATCGCGTTTTATGTGAAATACATTTTGCCGCTGATCGTCCTGTTTATCTTTGTGATGGGATATTATACAAAATTCTTTGCATAAAAAGATACCTGGTTAAACGGTCTTTTGAACTGGCATCATGGTGTCACATATTATAGAAAAAAGTGACAGATTCACAATCGAAATCTGTCACTTTTTCTATGAGCAATTATGCAAGATTGTACAAATGTTTTATTCACGGACCAGTATTTTTTCAATCTCCAGAATGTACATGGTATGATAATCTTTCTGAGGATACCATTTTTCGTCAAGAGATGAATCGATAAAGCATTCTGGTCTGTATTCCTGTGCATAGAGTTTTTTGCCTGTGATCACGGTATTTGCTTCGGCAAAATACGGAACATCGTCCGTGTGAGCTACGGTAAGACCGCTTTTGGCAATCTTCTCCTCGTCTCTTCCGGATACGGAGCCAAGATAGCTGAGTGTCTTGCGGTACTCTTCATCAAGAACAGAGAGAGAAAGCTTATCGGAAGCGTCGATAAATTCTTTTGTATAACGTTGCGGACGGATCACGATAAAGGCCACGTTTCTGCCCCACATCACACCGACACCGCCCCAAGAAGCAGTCATGGTGTTTGCTTTTCCGTCTTTTTCGGCTGTTACGAGCAGCCATTCTTTTCCAATCATCTGAAATGGATTTTTCTGAAGTTCTTCTGGTTTGATCTCTTTAAAACTCATAGTATATACCTCCGGGTTATTTCGATTTTACTTTATTCCAAAGTTCATTATACACCTCATCGTTCTTTGTGCCAAGATACTGAAACGTTTCCAGATTTGGTACAGTGGAAAGATCCGGGAAAGCGATCTTGCTGTTGCGGATGCTTTCATCCTCGATCAGTTCGCGTGCCGCAGTGTTTGGCGTTGAGTAGGTAATGTATTCAAAATTCATCAGGGCGATATCCGGGCGGCAGAGGAAGTTGATAAATTTCTCAGCATTTTCCTTGTGCTCGGCATTTTTCGGGATCACCCAGGAATCGATCCAGAGATTGCTTCCCTCTTTCGGGATCACGTATTCCAGATTCGGGTTTTCCTGCTGGGTGTAGATGGCTTCACCGGAATAAATGACACCGATCGCTGCTTCATTTCCGATCATCTTGTCACGGACCTGATCGATGACATATGCCTGTACCAGCGGTTTCTGGCGGGTCAGCAGGTCTTTAGCTTCGTTCAGTTCATCCAGATCCGTGGAATTTAAGGAGTAGCCGAGGTATTTGAGTGCCACGCCAAATGCGTCACGGACGGAATCCTGCATCAGGATGTTGTCTTTGTATTTCTCATCCCACAGAACACTCCAGCTGTCGATCGGCTCATCTACCATGGTCTTATTATAGAGGATACCAACGGTACCCCAGCAGTACGGAACCGAGTATTTGTTTTCCGGATCAAACTCTTTTGAACGTTCCAGATAGTCTTTGCCAATGTTTTTGATATTCGGAATATTGTCAAAATTGATTTCGGCGAGCAGGTCATTCTCCCTCATTCTCTGGATCATATAGTCTGAAGGACATACCAGATCATAGGCAATGGCACCGGAACTGATCTTTGGATACATGATCTCGTTTGTCTCAAATTCTTCATATACAACATCAATGCCGGTTTCTTCTTCAAACAGGGTGATGACATTCGGATCTATGTATTCGCCCCAGTTGTAGACGATCAGTTTTTCTTTTGTCAGCATCTGACCCTTGGAAGCATAGTAAATACCGCCTCCGACAAATACCAGGCAGATTGCGACAGGGATCACACGTTTGATCAGGATCCTGCCGGCTCTGGAACGGCGGCGGGCGTGTTTTCTGGCTGCCGCTGTCTCTGCGTCCTCTTTCGGTGATACGTTGACCAGGATCAGAAGTACCAGAACCGTAACAAACAGCAGGGTAGAAAGTGCGTACATTTCCGGTTTGATGCCCTTACGCACTTCTGAATAGATTTTGGTAGAAAGGGTATCCACACCGGGACCTTTTGTAAAATGTGTGATCACAAAATCATCCAGTGACATGGTAAACGCCAGCATAAAACCGGAGAGCACACCCGGCAGAATGTCAGGAAACGTCACTTTAAAAAAGGCATAAAGAGGAGAAGCCCCAAGATCCAGTGCCGCCTCATAAGTACGTCGGCTCGTCTGTCGCAGTTTCGGTGCCACACTCAGTATGACATAAGGTATATTGAACGTGATATGGGCGATCAGGATTGTTCCGAATCCAAGCGTAACGTGAAAGGCAATAAATAAAAGCATCAGAGAAACACCCATCACGATCTCTGCATTCATCATCGGGATGTTGGTCAGCCCGGAATATAAAGTACGCCATTTCTGTTTCATGCCAAGGATCGCGATCGCTGCGGCTGTTCCGATCACAGTTGCGATCACGGATGCGAGCAGGGAGATGATCAAAGTGGTGTAAAGTGCATTCATGATCCGTTCATTCTGAAAAAGGCTGCTGTACCATTTCAGAGTAAATCCGCCCCATTTTGCCCTGGTCTTTGAATTGTTGAAAGACAGCACGATCAGAGTGAGGATCGGTGCGTAGAGCAGGATGAAGATCAGGAAAAGATATATTTTTTCGAGATATTTCTTTATCAAAACGAAGAGCCCTCCCCTTCTTTGTCATATTTTACTACTAGTGCCATGCTGGCAATGATAAATACCATCAGGACCATGGAAAGTCCGCTTCCGACGTGCCAGTTGCTGTTTTGCTTGAAAGACTGTTCGATGACATTGCCGATCAGCAGGATCTTGCCTCCGCCGAGAAGATCGGAAATAACGAAAGTTGTCAGAGCCGGTACAAATACCATTGTAATGCCGCTGATGATGCCGGGGATGCTCAGCGGCAGTATGATTTTGAAAAAGGTATAAGAAGAGCTTGCTCCAAGGTCTCTTGCTGCATTGATGACATCACGGTCAATCTTGATCAGTACATTATAGATCGGCAGCACCATAAAAGGCAGAAAATTGTAAACCATGCCAAGAATGATCGCCCCCGGAGTGTTGATGATCTCCAGTGCCGGGAGATGCACAAAAGAAAGGATGCTGTTGATCACACCGTTTTTTTCCAGAAGCGTCTGCCATGCCATGGTGCGGAGCAGGAAATTCATCCACATCGGAAGAATGAAGATCAGCACGATAAAACTGGACTGATCGACATTCTTGCTGCTTAAGATCATGGCAAGCGGATAGGCAAGCAGCAGACAGATCGCTGTACTCACGAAAGAGAGGAGCAGTGACATGCCAAGTGCCTTTAAATTTTCCTGTGTGGTGATCTGGGCAAGGTTTGCAAAAGTAATACTGCCTTCATCATTTGTCATGGCATAGTAGAAGACCACCAGCAGAGGGATCACGACAAAAGAAATCGACCAGAACAGGTACGGCCCTGCAAGATAACGTTTATTCTTCAATGTTGACGGCCTCCTCATCTTCAGATTCCGGTTTTTTCATGATCTGGATATCAAAAGGATCTACATGGATGGAAACCTGTGTGCCGACCGGGAACATCTTGGTGCTGTGCACCAGCCAGTCGTATTCATTTGCACGGACTTCCATTTCATAATGAACGCCTTTAAAGATCAGATGCGTGACAACACCGTCAATGCTTCCTTCACCCGGTTTGCGAAGGCAGATATCTTCCGGACGGATCACGACATCGACCGGTTTGTTCTGCCCGAATCCTTCGTCCACGCAGGCAAACGGAACACCGAGTATTTTTACCAGACGGTCTTTTAACATCAGGCTCGGAATGATGTTGCTCTCACCGATAAAGTCAGCGACAAAAGCATTTTCCGGTTCATTGTAAATACGCTCCGGCGTGCCAATCTGCTGAATATAGCCCTGATTCATAACCACGATCGTGTCAGACATGGTAAGTGCCTCTTCCTGATCGTGTGTTACATAAATAAAAGTAATGCCAAGTTCGTTTTTGAGGCGGATCAGTTCATACTGCATATCCTGACGCAGTTTCAGATCCAGGGCACCGAGCGGTTCATCCAGAAGAAGTACTTTCGGTTCATTTACAATCGCACGGGCAATCGCAATACGCTGTTGCTGGCCGCCGCTTAAAGAATCCGGCATACGGTTTTCGTATCCGTCCAGATTGACAAGCTTTAAGGCATACTTGATCTTATCATAAATATACTGTTTGCTTTTTTTCTTAATCTTCAGGCCAAACGCAATATTTTCGGCAATAGTCATGTGGGTAAACAGTGCATATTTCTGAAAAACGGTATTCAGCTGCCTTTTATTAGGCGGAAGATTCGTAATATCTTCACCGTCAAAGATTACCTGACCGCAGTCGGGAATTTCAAATCCGCCCAGAATACGAAGCGTCGTTGTTTTGCCGCAGCCGCTCGGACCAAGCAGGGTCAGAAATTCATTTTCACGGATATAAAGGTTCAGATCATCCAGAACGGTCTGTGTACCGTAGGATTTTGAAATGTTGATAAAATCAATCAGCTTGTTGCTCATGCTTTATACCTCCAGTCTGAGTTTGTTTTTTAGTGGAGCACCTCCTAATCTTACAACAAAAAAAGGCCGTCTGCAGTGCTTTCCGCGAACATCGGGCATCTTGCCGGATATAGCGCAGAGTGCTTATGCAGTGACCTCTTTGCTTCCAAAAATATCATACACGTATCGATAAAAAATTGCAATATCTTTTTTGTGCAAAATGTTTTAATTTGTCTTAACAAATCAAAAAAAATATGGTAAAATGAAAACAAGACTGACAAGTTAAAGGAGGATTACAGATGAGTAAGGATAAGTATGTTGCATATGTCGGAACTTATACACACGGAAGCAGTATTGGTATCCATGTATATGACCTGGACGTAGAAAATGGTTACATGACAGAACGCGAAGTCGTTCCGGTAAATAACGCATCTCATGTGGCAAAATCCAACAATGGAAAATATCTGTATTCGATTGCAGATGAAGGTGTTGAAGTCCTGAAGATCAAAGAGGACGGCGGACTGGAACCAATCAACAAAGTCGGTATTGACGGTATGAGAGGATGTTTCCTTTCAACAGACAAAGAAGGAAAATTCCTTTTTGTTTGCGGCTACCATGACGGCAAGATCACAGTGGTGCGTATCAAAGAAGACGGAAGTCTTGGAGAAGTACTCGACGGCATTTTCCATCAGGGACTCGGCAGCGTTGCAGAGCGAAATTTCCGCCCGCGTGTCACCTGTGCGATGATCACACCGGACGATAAATATCTATGCGTGGTAGACAATGGTATTGACCAGATTAAAGTCTATACGGTAAATCAGACGAACGGTAAATTGAAACTCTATGATATCATCCGCTGCGAACTGGAGTCCGGACCGCGTCTGATCCGTTTCAGCAGAGACGGACGTTTCGCTTATGTGAACTGCGAGCTGACCAACGAAGTGCTGGTCTATGCATACGATGCGAGCGGAGAGGGCGGCAAATTCGAACAGATTCAGAAAGTGGACATCTCCGACAGCAAAGACCACTATGGATGTGCTTCTTCCGGACTGCGTATCGCACCGAGCGGCAAATATCTCTACTGCACCACAGCAGGTTCTGAGACAGCCGGCGTGTTTAAAATTGATCCAGAGACAGGTATGCTTTCCAAGATCTGTATCCTTCCGATCAGCGGAAAGTATCCAAAAGATGTCGCTGTATTCCCGGATGAGAAGACCATGGTCGTGCTGAACCATGAGTCCAATGAGATTCGCTTCTTCACGGTGGATTACGAAAAGGGTCTGCTTTATATGAAAGGAAGACCGATCAAGATCGATACGCCGAACTGTATCCTGATCTCCAAAGCCGGACAGCCGGATTAAGGACGGACACCGGATCAAAGGGATTCAGAAAAACAGAAAGAATATAAAAATACCGACTTTCTCTGAAATAAGATTGAAAAATCAAAAAACAGAAAGTCGGTATTTTTTATGTAATGCCTTTTGAATCATACAGAAAGGATTCATGATCTTATATGCTTTTTCAGCATTTTATTTACGGAAAAACCGCTCCAGATTTGTCATGTTGGAAGTAATGCTGCACATCAGCATATCGACCAACGTGATCGCAGCCATGGATTCAACGACGACAACGGCACGCGGTACGATGACCGGATCGTGGCGGCCTTTTACAGAAATCTGTCTGCTGCCTCCGTCTTTCGTGATGGTGGACTGTTCTCTTGAGATCGAAGGCGTCGGTTTGACGGATACACGCAAAAGGATGTCACTTCCGTCGCTGATGCCGCCCAGGATACCGCCGGAGTGGTTGGTAAGTTTGATGATCTTTCCATCCGGATCCCTTGTATACTGGTCATTGTTTGTATGACCGAGTGCATGGGCAACTGCCGTGCCGTCACCGATTTCGAAAGCCTTTACGGCACCGATCGATAAAATCGCTTTGCCCAGGTTGGCACTTAATTTTTCAAATACCGGTTCACCGATACCGGCCGGCATATTCTGGATCACGCACTCAATGCTTCCGCCGCTGGAATCTTCATTTTTCATACATTCTTCAAGAAATTCCCCTGCTTTTTTTGCTGCGTCGGCATCCGGCATATAAAAAGGATTTTCCATGATCACACTGCGGTCAAAGCAGGTCGGATCTGCGGTGATGTCACCGATCGATTTTGTGTAAGTTAAAATCTTGATGCCGAGCTGATCAAGAATCTTGGAGGCGATTGCACCGGCTGCAACGCGTCCGATCGTCTCACGGCCGGAAGAACGTCCTCCGCCGCGGTAATCACGGAAACCATATTTCAGATCAAAGGTCAGATCGGCATGTCCCGGGCGGTAGTAGGAAGCGATCTCACTGTAGTCTTTGGAACGCTGATTCTGATTGCGTACCAGCATGGAAATCGGCGTTCCGGTTGTCTTTCCTTCAAATACACCGGACATGATTTTTACCTTATCGCCTTCTTTGCGAGGCGTCGAATATTTCGTCTCGCCCGGTTTTCTTCTATCAAGACACTTTTGTATATCCTCTTCAGAAAGGGAAATGCCAGCCGGCGCACCATCGACAACAACTCCTACTCCCTCGCCATGAGATTCTCCCCATGTCGACACGCGAAACACTTCTCCCCATATTGAACCTGCCATACGACAAACACTTCCTTTCTCTACATTTCTTCATTGAACTTTTCTGCGTTCTATTGTATAATAATTTTACAACAATTGAAAGGAGATTTTTATGTTTAGTCAGTTTTTTGGTCAATATTTATTAGATAACCAGAAAATCACCGCTGAGCAATTTTCCTCCTGCATGAAATACATTAAAGACAATCGCGTCAAACTGGGGTTAATTGCAGAGAACGAGGGGTTATTAACTCGCAATCAAGCGAATGAATTGAATTATTTGCAAATGCAGACAGACAAACGTTTTGGTGATTTGGCTGTGGAGAAGGGTTACTTAACGGAAGCAGATGTGAATTATCTGCTTGGTCGCCAGGGAAATCCGTACCTGATTTTCATTCAGGGGCTGGAAGAAAACGGCATTATGAGCCGTGATGAAATTGAGACAGCTCTTGATGCATTCCAAAAGGAGAATGGTTTCTCCGATGAAATTTTAAAAGCAATTCAGGATGGTAATATCGAAGGTATGATTCCTGCATTTGTTGATGCGAAAGATTCTCGTTACCAGTCGTTGATTGGTCTTACATTAAGAAACATTGTACGTTTTGTAAGTTCTTACATACGCATCGAGAAGGGACAGTTTGTCACCTCTCACAGTGCAAAGTATATTGCTTACCAGCATACAACCGGTGATTATAATGGTTTTCTTGGTTTC
>ERZ838516.3898-NODE-3898-length-12256-cov-6.677485_pt1 | contig 12256 bp, 8 predicted proteins | sample MGYA00519910_ERZ838516 | MGnify/ENA primary metagenome ERZ838516 (study PRJEB31850, sample SAMEA3708837) | human gut metagenome | biome: human gut; feature: human-associated habitat; material: faeces | place: China | collected 2014 ... | reverse complement strand
TAAACAATGGAAGTCCCTGTGCTGTAATACGAAGTATTTTCATTCACTTGTTTCTCCTATTAAAAACGGTTTTATCGTTTTTATTACTATGTAATATTATTATATCTCTCAGTAATGAAAATATCAATGTGTTTTACGTTTTTATTTTAGTCCTCATCAATTTTCATGTTCTATCAACGATCTCTGTATTTGCAATCTTCAAGATGATCATTTACCATCCCTATGGATTGTAAGAATGAATAGGTAATCACAGGGCCTACAAAAGCAATTCCTTTTTTCTTCATGTCAAGAGCCATCTTACGAGACACATCTGAAACTGTCGGTATCTGCTCTACCGTCTTCCAATGACCATCTATGACATTATTCTCAGTAAAATGCCACAAGTACGCGTCAAATGATCCGTATTGATCTTGAATTTTTTTTACTGCCTGTGCATTCTTGCGCACACTGAATATCTTACTGCGATTGCGTATGATTCCTGGATTCAGCATAAGATTCTCAAGTTCCTCATCTGTCATTTCACTGCATGCATCGATTTGAAAATCATGGAATGCAGCACGATAATTTGCTCTCTTATGCAAAATTGTTTTCCACGATAAACCTACACTTGCTCCTTCAAGACAAAGCATCTCAAATTGAAAATCGTCATCATGATTTACTTTGCACCACTCATTGTCGTGATATTCCTCCAATATCGGATCGCCCTCATACCACGCGCGACATCTATTTTTTTCTCTTTCCATATATACTACTATATGTCCTCACTTCTTTTTTATATTTTTGCTGAGTACTTTCTTTTCTTGTAACTTACAATACCCTTTTAACTCCAAAATGAGCCTCTGCAATATCATCTAACTGCTTGGCAATGTCAGCAAATGAAAGATTCAGATCTAATGTCCTGACTGTAATTTGATTGCCGTGCATCTGATATACATTATCCGGTTGAATTAATTCCTCCGTCTTTGCATAGAGAAGCATTCCAGATACCTTATGTTCCTGCTCTTTAAAAGCATAATCACGATTCTTTACATATGTAAATATCTGGTACATATTATTTGAATGCAGAGTATGCTTGTCAAATTGTGACTGCGTTGTATGGCTGTAATATTTTGCATCAATAATAAGAACCGTGTTGTCTTTTTGCAAATGAATATCACTTTGCATGACCGGCAGCATTGTCCTGAAACCATCCTCTACATCCCAAGGGATCTGTGATGCATTAACCGACAGCATAGGATAATGTCGAATATAATACTCCAAGATAAATTTTTCATATAATCTGCACATACGCTGCTCATCAACAAATGACGCCAGCCTATATCCACCAGAATCTGTCGTTATAAGCATACCCTCGATTATTAACTGGCAAATGCTGACCAACATTCTATAGGTCTGATTGTTCCGTTGAAATCGAATCGCTGACCACCTAATGGAGGTTGGCTCCAGCATATCCACATTAGAAAAGAACAGCATTTTCTTTTTCAAATCATCTTTATACTCAGCTTTTACTTTTGCATTTTTCAACAGCAACATGACTGTTGTCTTGAGTATTTGGTTCAATAAATTATTCTCAGACAGCTCATCAAAATCACATGTCAGCAATAGCTCATGTGCCAGACGATTTTTAATTGTTCCTGGCATGTTGATTTTCCCACGCATAAAAGGCAATTCTTCCTGACGATTTATATATTCTCTATAGAGACCTTGCTTCAACTGAATTCCAATACCTTTTGCGAGAATTGCCGCCAACAGATCATACATCTCATCAAAAGATTCAACTGCTAAATCATCATAATTTCCCTGATTCAAAGTTTGGAAGGCATAGGACAGCATATGGTATATGTTGTTTATTAATATACTCTTATCCTTTGTCATTGAAATACACCGTGCAAGATGTTCTCCCACCGCTGCAATTTTGAACTATCGTCAAACCAATATTCACTTAGCATCGGCAAAATATCAAAATCAACAACGTCCTTCATCCATTCTTCTATGCTATCATCCGCATTACAGAAATAACTGTGGCCAATACAAAAACCTTTCCCCAGCGACTTGTCCGCTGCAATTTCCCTATTTAGTTCCTTAATGCGTTCAATAAGTGTATTGAATGTATCATTTTCAAAGCTATTCTGGTAATTGATAAATCCCTCTGAATCAAAGCCCGGCTCCATATCAAAGAAACTAAATCTACGTCTCAAAGCGTAATCAATCATAGCCAGACTTCGGTCTGCAGTATTCATCATTCCTATGATATGTACTCTCTTCGGAACTGAAAAACTCAGCCCATTATACGCAAGTGTTGCTTTCTTGTCCCGATAATCTGCTTCTATCAGCATCAGCAATTCTCCGAAAATCTTACTCATATTGCCACGATTGATTTCGTCAATTATAAAGAAATAATCCTTGTCTGGATGGTTGGCTGCTTTCTGACAGAATCTATAAAAAATGCCATATTTTAGCTCGAAGCCTTCTCCCACAGGCTTATATCCCATCATGAAATCTTCATAAGAATAATTTTGATGAAACTGAACAAATTCAATTCTGTCGTCATCAACTTCTCCCATGACAGAATAAGCTAACCTTTTAGCCGCAAAGGTCTTTCCAACACCAGGTGCTCCCTGAAGAATGATATTCTTTTTCTTTTCCAATACAGCTTTCAGCCGATCATATTTTGCTTCTGTCATATAAACATCTCTCAGGAAATCTGCTTTTGTATATTTCGCATTACCATTATCTGATGGAGTTAGATTTTCTTCTCGAATCATATCGATAATGAAGTCATACTCTCCGCGCGTAAGCTTAAACAAGCTGCCTTGTGTCATAGAGAAATATTCCATTTTCTCAAGTTCTGGGCATTCTTTCAACGTTGAAAAATCAATCGGTGAAGACAATCCTTCCACCTTTTCAAAGTAGATTTTCTGTCCATCCTGTTCTGCACTGACACGAAGAATCGCTACAATCTGCTTTACCGGCGTTGATTCATAACCAATTACCATATCCCCAGCCTTTGCATCAAGAAAATTCTGGAATATCCTGCGCTTATTACCGTTATCGTTGTAAAGTGTATAATCCTGTACTTCGCCGATTGGCATGCTTGACATGCTCCAAATCTTAGGATTTGCATTCAAAAACCAATAATGCAATCCCGATGTATCATTTTTCAAAAGATCTTCTTTTGTAATATCAAAATATGGTTTCAAAATATAATCTTCAAATAGCTGTGTCTCACTTATCGGCACAACAATACAAGTAGAATTATCATTAGGAGTCCACCACTTCTTATCTCCGGTATAAGCACTTGTATCACGAGACTTAGCGATAACAGTATAGCTTCTCTCACACCAACCATCTTGTTTCTCAGGATTTTCATTAACCTCATCCGAGTCAATGCGTCCCAAAAGTCTTATGCTATTGCCACGACACAAATAAAAGAAATCGCCTTTCTTCATTGTCGCCATGAAATCTTCACCCTGCGACACTTTTGACTTACCCTTTGCAGCTGTATCCCTATGAACAACAATGACCTGTCTCTTCTCAAATGCTTCGGCTTCTGCTTCTGAAATACAGTCATTACCATGACTTATCTTCCAAAAATTAGGCTTCAAATTTGCATACAAATTGACTTTTGACAAATCATATCTGCTTATAAAAAATCCGATATCCATCGTAAGCGTCCTTAATTCTGGATCAGGGTAGCACGTTCCGGTAATCTGCGACGCCAACATGTTTTTTAGTTCATCATCTTGCTTCAGCTCGTCACAAATTTCATTATAAAAAGCAAGGAAATTATGAATGTTATCTGCATACGCTCCTCTTTTGAATGTATAACTGCTTTCAAGCCTATTTGAGATTTCTTTTATTTCATTCAATTTGTATAAATAATACCTATCAGGATAACGTAACCAAAGGTAAGCGAAAATAGCATTCTCATGCTGATAATGCTGAGCTGCACCATTTCCATATCTTTCAAGAAGAAACTGTGACTTACGTTTAAAAGCATCAATTCGCTCATACACTTCCCTATTTTCATCAAAAAGCGCAATAAACATAGCTCTTACATCTTCTTGTGCTTTTTCAGCAAACTCAGTAATCATTCCAACAGGATAATAATTAGCTGCATTCAAAATATCTGCCGCTTTTGCCAAAGATTTTGTAAGCATTGCAGCAAAATCATCAGCATTTACATTCCAGTTCACCTGAAAGCATTTCACCATTTCCCATTTATATTTTTCATCTGGCCACCATTTTTGCACAAAACACTTCTTGTATTCAGCAACGGCCTCTTTCAGTCGAACCTTGTTAAACATTCTGTCCTCCTTCGTTATTTGCTATCTTCTTTCTGAATATACCTTTTTTGCCTCTGTATCCAAAGTTACCATATCAATTCGTGCAAGTGCAGCAAGCCTCTGCGCTAATTTCATAATTGATCATATTTGTCACTTTTTCCTTTTGCTTTATCGACCGGATACTTTGCTTCATTTTGAGTCATTTTCATATTAATAATCTCATCTGCATCCAAGCCAAGCTTATCCAACAAATTTTGGCAATAGACCATTACGTCTGCAAGCTCCTCTTTAACGTGCTGCAAATCATATTCTTCATCGGACCATTGAAAACACTCCAATAACTCTGCAGCTTCAATTACAATTGATTTCGCTAAATTCGCCGGCGAATGGAATTGATCCCACTCACGATCTTCAGTGAACTTTCGAATTCTTTCTATTGTATCTTTTGTCATCTTATATTTCCCTCCGCGTGTTTCTATACACATAAGTTTAAGTTTATATACAGAAGTAATTGTAATTACAGCAAGTATACAATACTGGTATTAGATTTGCAATATAATTGATTACTCTACAAGTTCCTTTTAACCACAGAATCTGCTTCCTATAGTCAAGAAGCAAATTCTCTACCGCTGTCCTAATAAATTTTTCTCATTGCTATTCAGTTAGATTGCTGTTTTATAAATTCAATTGTTTTTGATGGACCACCAGTTCTTTTTATTAATTCTTTTTGCCCTATCACTTTAACAAGATTTGCAACTTGTTGTGCATGAGTATCATCATTCCAGTAATAAATCGTGGTATATACATTATCACAGCAAATCAACGATTTTAAAATATCTTTATCTGTTATATCAAGAGAATGACCAAAAATATATACATGATGTTTTGACCTCTTCTTTCTTACTTCTTGCAAGACTGCATTTATATTCATTTTCTCTGGCATTCTCTCATCATTATGTTCTAGCATTTTCTGATATTTTTTAATCGTCTGATAATATTCTTTATTTTTAGCTTTAATTTCTCCAACCCAATTTAAATATTTACTTCCAGTTTCCTTATAAATTCTTTGATAATATTTCTTAAATGAAATAAATTCAATCTCTTTATCCCTTCTTTCCTTAGGTAAATATTCATCTATTCCAAGAACTATATTGCAGTTTTGTACTGTATGGTTTCTATCTGTCTTTCCGTGGATAAAATCATACATATCCTCTTTTAGCGTAATATTATTATCATACAATTTTCTATATGTATTTGTATAATTAAACGACAAAATATGATCTGGCGTTAATCCAGCTATTTCAGGTATCTTTACTTGAATATCTTGTTTCTCAACATATTCTATAAGATATACTTCCAAAGCCCTTATTAATTTCTGCAAATCTCTCCAAAGATCATCTCTTATTTTTTTATAAGTAATAACTTCACTATTATTTTTACCATTATCCAGATAATCTTTTATTGATTGCATGTGTTCAGTGTATTCTCCATATTTTTTATTTAAAAAATCATTTGATAACTGAAATACTCCATCTTGAATATTTTTCTTTTTATTCCCTTCCCCATGCAATTCAAAATCCAAATTTTGAATAACTTTAGATATTTCGCTTTCAAAATCAATCCAATTTTCTTTTATGTAGCCTTCATTCTCAGTAAAATAATCAATCCATAAATTTTCTTTAACTAAATCTTTCCACACATCAATCGGTAAATTTGAATTTTGTATATCATCTTGAATCATTTGTTTCACCTTTAAATTGATTTTTTCTAAATTAATTTTTTCTAATGTGATTCCTTCCACTACTAGTTTTATAACCTCAACAAAATGTAAAAAATCTCTATACTGTGTTGGCAATTTATGTGCTAAATCAAAACCATTACCTAATACTAATATTTCCATCTTATCATTCCTCTTTTCACTATAATTTTTCTACTTAAGTACTGAACATTAATTTGTTAAATTTGTTTCTCCCACAGAAATAATCTTCCACATATCATTATCATCTTCTTTTTGAAAATAATATAATGATGTATCTTCTATTCCTTGATATGGTACTGAAAATTTCGTTTTTAAAACGAATTCACCATTAACAGAAGCCAAAATTACATTATCTTTAAAATAATGAATAGTAAGTATCTTTGGAATTCCATCACCTTTGATTAGCACCTTTCGAAACTTCAATATTGAAGGGTGCGTTTTTTTATAGTCTGTCTTAATAATATCAATCCATTGTTTATCAGAATCAGACAAGTCCGTGTCTTTCATTACCCGTAGTTTATTCTTAATATCTGCAATATTACCAATATCAAACTGTCCAATTTGTGATATAGAAATTGCTGAAGTCCTTGAGTAAACACCCGCTGCTATTACATTAGCTGCATTTATTGTAGGAACACCTTTTTCAACCAAAATTGCCAATTCATCAAAAACTTTTGATATAAGTTCATTTTCGCTTAACGTCTGAGCAATGGCATGAATAATCCATGGAAGAGAGAACTCATAATACTGTTTAATAACACGATCTGCACTATCACATTTATTTTTAATTAATTTCAATGCTTTCCCAGATAGCCAATCATCTCTTACCAAACTAAGCTCATTTATTGAAGGAATATATTCAATAGCAATTTTTTTCTCAACGCACCATGTATCAATCTTGCTCACGGCATATTCAATGCTTTCAATTTCGTATGTTCCATCATTTGATGAAGATACTAGCAATTTTTGTGCAAGTCCTTCAAACATTGCCTGATCTTTCTGAATAAGCAATGCTATAGAAATAGGAACATTTGTCTGTATTATTCTCTGTCGTTCATTTGGATCTCCTATCCGTTTCTTTAAACAAATTACTCTTGCTTTCAGAATCTTAAGATATTCATCTCTTTCATTTTCACTTGCTTGAATAAAAAGAAGAGAGTTCCTAAAAAAATCTTCTATAGCATCAACATTATCAGTCGTGCTTTCATTTGTGAGAAGCAATAATTGATCGTCTATTAAATCAAAGAAATGCTCAATTTTTTGATACGTTTCCTCACTATTTAATAATGCATCGTCTGCAAGCATTTCAATAAATGATTCAAAAGGGATCTTTAACTCTTTTGATTGATCAATAATACTCTTCATCAAAAAAATAAGTCCACTTTCAACTGCCTCAAGTTTATTTTGATTAAAATAGAACTTCATCAACTTCTGATTCTTATTTACTGTTTTCTCATCCTCAGTGTGATCAAGCACATAAAGAATCTTTCCTTCACAGTCAGTAAATGCTCGTCCTGCTCGTCCACAAATATTCCAAAAATCGCGATTTGAAATATGATCCTGAGACATATACGGAGTACTAATAATAACTGTCGAAACGTTAATATTTACACCTTGTCCTAATGTTGATGACGCTATTATAATTTTAGGGCTCGTCACTTTTATCAATTTTTCAATACTTATTCTGACCAAAGACGGCAACTTATTATTATGACATATTATTCCTTTTTCTGCTGCTAAAAATACAATAGAATTCTCTCCAAGTTCTTCAACACAAACTTTTTTAAAAACCTCCCAGGTTTCGGTATCCCAGTTATAGGATGGTGCCTCCTCCATCGCTAAAAGTACGTCTTTCGCTATACCTTCTATAGAATTCGCTCTTGCTGAAAAAATCATTACAGTCCCATTTGCAGATAATTTTAATGCAGTTGCGGCAACTGCCTCTCTTTTATTATGTGGGAACAAACTTTTACGCTTCAAATGTTTTTCTAACTTTTGAGGTACAATAAATCGTAAATTAAATAACTTCTCTTTACTTTTCCACTCAAGATTTACAAATTCCCCAGTCCAATGCAATATCCCTAATCTCTCTAAAGATGGCTTCCAATCAGATCTAATAACATTATTTTCATCATCACTTATCCATAACGCCAGTTCATTTGCGTTAGGTAATACGGCTGATAATAATATTACTTTTGCATTATTCTCTTTGGCATACTTTTTTAATTGAGTGTAAAACAATTCATTTTTTATTAGTCTTGGCTCTGAACCAATCAAATGTCCTTCATCCATGACATAAAGAGAAATTGTTTGTTTCAATTCACCATCATATCTAAATAACGCTTTTGCCTTTTCTGGAGTAGTAATTATAATATCAGAATTTTCTATATTTGATAAATCCGAACCAGAAGTTATTGCTCCTCCATACAAATGAGTTACCCCAAATCCAAGAGGTCCAAAAACTTGTTCAAGCGTACGTTCTACTTCAAAAGCTAAAGATCGAAAAGGTGCCAGATATAGTATCTTTTTCTGTGGATATCTGGAAAGCGCTTGAAGAATCGAAATCTCCGCAACACGTGTTTTTCCCGCACTAGTTTTCAAGTTAATAACGCACCCTCTATCATCGGCAATTGCTAATCGTATTGCTTTCACTTGTGATGGCCATAATTCTATAATTGGATTTTTAAACCTTCTAAGTACAGAAATATAACTAAAAAGTATTTTTGAATCCGGTAATAGCGGCGGTAGTATATTCCATAATGCTGATTCTTTGTAGCTAATAATTACCAATTTAAAAAGACGTATTATAAGCCAATACAATGAATATTGATTAATACTCGCAAGTTCCTGTAAATCAGTCAAATCATCAATTGCCTCGTTTATTGATTGCTGTGTACCAGTATTAATATAATCAACCAACAAAAAAACACTTCTAGCCAAAACATATTCTATTATTTTTTCATCTGAATAACCTTCTTTTTTATCAAAGTTGAAAAAAACTTTGTCTGCAATAGCCATTGTTTCTTTCATATCTTTCCTAATAAAAGCACAAATCATCGCTCCAACCGAAAAATCCAACTCTACATTTTTCAAGATAATAAATGCTCTTGAAAATTGCTTTGCTATGTAAAGAGCCATCCCTGATATTAATAATTGGTACTGAACATCAACGGATGTATCTTCAACATATTGATATGCATCTCCCAAACATTTTCCTGCTTTCTCTAAAACATCAAGGCCTCTCTGCTTATCAACTTCCTGTTCACTGTTTTCAAGTATTGAACAGCCACAAGATATAAGTATATATGATAGTTGACACACTTTTTCCGTTAATCTATTATCAAATTTAGGATAGTTTCTTGCCATTTCCTTTGTTTCTCTAAGTATTCGTCTTGCATCATTTTGAGAAACTAAATTTGAAATACGCATTGACTCAAGTTGTTGAAGTAAATCATCAATATATCGACTCGGGATACTCATATTCTTCCTCCAATTTTTCATACAACATATTGATTGTATTAGATGGATCAAACATTGTAAGTGATAGCATTAAAAGATGATGTGGATCTCCTACTGCATATTTATTCACATAATCTTCTGCTTTTTCTTTACTAATTAATATTCCAACATAATCCAGCACTATGTTTCCTTCTGCAATCAGAATCGCACAATTTTCAATTTTTTCTCCCAATTCATAATTTCCTTGCTCAAATAACCTATCTGCTACAAATTGTAATGAAATGGGAACTTGTGCTTCTTTTGATTTTTGCAATCCCTCTAATATATCCTGAATAACGGCCTTTGATGCTTTTCCTCTGTATTTAGCTTCCCCAACAATTATTCTAACTGGATCAGAATCTAAGTCAAAACATAAAACATCATCCCCTTTCATTGATTGATCTGGATTGGGATTATATCGAAGCCTATATACAGGAAGCGAAGTATTGGTTACTTCTTGCAAATACTCAGCAAGAAATATTTCTCCAAAATTTCCTTTTCTTGTAGTTTCATTCTTAGGATATTGAGATCGTATCTTGGCTTGATCTGATACTTTTAATTTTCTTAGTAATGCTTTTCTTCTTCGTAACATACCTTCACTTAAATGATGCTTTCGAATCGCAGGAAACATATATTCTTGCAGTTTATCTTCATTAATTTCACTTAAAGCTCTATGCGATACCTCAGCTGTAGTGGTACAATCCTTAGCCCCTATTGCTTCTGATAGAATTCCTTCCACAGGATGCTTTTTGATGTCAAAAGATAAAAGAATTGCTTTGTTTTTAAAATGCTCATTATCATTATGTACAATCCCCATTTCTGGTCCGGACAAAAAAATTGCTCCATCAATAGACTCCGTTTGATTATTTATGCATCCTATCGGATACTCTAATGCAGATATCTTAATTGCTATATTATTCATGCATTGGGTGCAATTACATGAAGATTTATAAGAATACTCAATTCCTTCGTCTATCCCATTTTCACCATGATTATAATTCCAAAATTCATACTCAAAGTCCTCTGGTTTTAACACTATTAAATAACCACATCTATCGCATTCTACTTTCACATTTGACAATACATTAATCATTTTTCCCTTTCTTTTTTAGATTCTTATCATGCTAAAAGTTACATATTAAAACCACTTTAACAAAGTCAATATGCTGTATTCCCCCATCTCCTTAATTAATTGACATATCCAAACTTTTCTTCAAACGTATATACACCTCATACGGAAGTGCCGTTCCATCAATGAAACCACACTGGTAAGCATCGCTCCTTTTAATGTCATTACGAGTCAAAATACAACTTAAGTTTTCTGCTGTAATTCCATTACGATTCCTTACAATATATATTCCGTCATTTCGGTCATACTCATCTAACAGCTCTGGATAATGTGTTGTAAAAATCAAGATCCCTCCATTTTTGTTAAAGCGGCTGTCCATAAAGAAACGAACCAAAGTTGTCACTATTTCTTTATTGAAATGATTTTCGATCTCATCCACCAGAAGATATCCACCTGATTGAAGTACTTCTTTTACCATTGAAAATGTAATAATACCCTTAATTGTACCAGAGGATAAATATTGTTCAAGGTCCAATGCATTATTTAAAATAATTTTTTCTTCATTTTTAAACTTCAATTGAATGAAAGTTTTTCCCTCTACTTGCTCAAAACATAGTTTCTCAATTGTAGGATCAAGAAAGGTAATCACTTCTAGCGGAATATCCTCCGTAAATGGTAGTACATTTATATTCGTATAAGAAAGTAAACTGAATACTTCTACTGTATCATTTACCTTTTTGTTATGTGCAATAATAAAACTAACATCATCTGGCAGATATATCTCATCCTGATTGCGGATTGCTGTTGGTTTCATCCCTGCAAAGTCTGTCAAATATTTCTTTGATCTAACACTAGCAATTGGCTTTTCCCATAATTTTTCAGATAAAATCGAATACATATATTCTCCTGTCTTCGATTTCTTTGCTGTGATTTCAGTCTCTAGACAGCAAACATACTTACGTTTGTCATAAAAATATGTGCAAATTGTAGCTTTTTTTGCTCCTCCAAGGATGCTCTTAGTTTCCGCATGATTGATAGGCTCATTTTTTATAATGCTTAATGCTAAGTTGACCACTTTAAGTACAGATGTTTTTCCAGATGCATTAATACCAATAAAGGCACATGCTGAATGAAGATAATAATTTTCAATCATATTATATAAATTATTCTTATCATCCTCACTCACACGCTGCTGTGCATAAAAACAAATATCCAGATCTTCCTTAAACAGCGGAAGTCCTTGTGCAGTGATACGAAGTATTTTCATTTCTCAATCTCCCTTCTAAAAACGGTTTTTCCGTTTTTACTTTTTTCTATATCTCAAGCTCCGATACGCGCTTCCGAGATTGATACGCTCTTTTTCTGCTCTTTCGCTTGTCCGGCTTCGCAATGCACCAGCGCAACGGATTTAACGGACGATCTGCACGATCATTTCGATTTCCGTACAGATCTGGAATTCATTTCGAAATCCAGAATGCGAACCATTATAAAAAACACAAAAAATCTGCCAGATAATAATATAGCACATATCGGCGCAAATCAAAAAAGCCGCTCATGCCCATAAATAAAGGGTTTGGAGCGACTTTTTTAATTTACAAGTGTCAAACTCGGGAGTATACCACAGGTTGCAGAACATGTCAGCCT
>ERZ838516.3872-NODE-3872-length-12380-cov-30.780203_pt1 | contig 12380 bp, 16 predicted proteins | sample MGYA00519910_ERZ838516 | MGnify/ENA primary metagenome ERZ838516 (study PRJEB31850, sample SAMEA3708837) | human gut metagenome | biome: human gut; feature: human-associated habitat; material: faeces | place: China | collected 2014 ... | reverse complement strand
CGAAGAAAACTATGAAAATTGCACAAAATTTTTCAACCGCATATGGCGGTTTGGCAGAACACTCGAAACCTGCTCTATCAGCCTTTTCAAAGCCGTCTCTGGGGCAGCTGTTTCGATTGCATTTTGATATTTTTGTGGCCCGCGCAACACATATTGAGAGGATTCTTGTCATTTCACTATAAAAATGGTATAAATTTGATAATGAGTTCCTATTTCGAGTATTTTCTTTTTATGATTGGTTCGAGGTGAAACATATGTCCAAACCCACACGCGCTTCCATTATCATCCGTGAGGGCCGGAAGCGTGCCGGGCTCACGCAGCAGGAGCTTGCAGATAAGCTTGGCATTACAACGGGTGCAGTCAGCAATTATGAAAACGGCGTAAGCTTCCCCAAAGCAGAGATTGCCTTCGGACTTTGCGACATCCTCGATATAACACCCCGCGAATTATTTGAGAGTGAGTGAGATTGAAAACGCTCGGCGTCCAAGCCAAACAAAAATCCCCGAAAAGCCAGGCGCGAAGCCACTTTTCGGGGATTTTACTTTGGAGCTACTGATCCGATTCGAACGGACGACCTGCTCATTACGAGCTATAAAAGGGACTTTTAATGTGTTGCGTCGTGTTGTTTCATTGTCAAATAAATTGCGTGATGCAATTATTTTGTTTGTCCGATGCTGTATCGTGCAATCTCGTTAATTACTTCGATTTTTCGAGGATGTTGCGGTTTTTGTTGCGGTCAAGTTGCGGTTTTTAAGTATCCTGTTTATAGGATGAATGCGAGCCATCAAGAGACACGACGAAGCAGAATCAAATTCAAGCTTTCTTCTTTTCTGGCTGCTTCAAGGCTTCCCTTACCGTCTGACCGACCCGGCGGATGCTGTCCTCGTTAGCATGGGCGTACATCCGCAGCGTGGTGCTGCTGTCAGAATGCCCCAGCCGCGCGGCGACGCTGACTACATCGGCACCGTTGGTGATGGCAAGGCTGGCGGACGTGTGGCGCAGCTTGTGCGGGTGGAAGTGCTCTATCCCATACCGTTTGCCAAATCGCTGAAAGTAACGAGTTGGAGTGTCTGGGTGCATAGGCTCCGGGCTATCGTCCTGCGTAAACACCCAGCGCACCGTTACCGGCTGACTCTGCCGTAGCTCCTGCAAAAGCGCGGCCACGTCAGACGAGATGTCTACAACGCGGGTCTTGCCGTTTTTGGGCAGAGTCTCGTACACGCCCCGCTTGGAGGTGTACTGTAGATTCCTCTCGATGGTGATCGTGTTGGTATCAAAATCCACCGACTGCCATTGCAGCCCGCAGGCCTCGCCCCGGCGGCAGCCCGTATCGATAAGCAGCAGGATAAACGCCCGCCACTTGAGCGGCTCACCATCCAGACAGCGCAGAATATACCGCGTCTCCTCCGCGGTAAAAGCCTTATGCTCTGTAGGAAGGGCTGCATCCTTCGACTTCCGGGGACGCGGCACCTTGTCCATTGGATTCCGGTCTATCGTATCATCCAGCAAGGCAGCCTTAAACAGGTTATGTAGTACAGCATACACCTTTGTCACGCTGGCGAAGGCAAGCTCCTCTGACAGACTGGAAAGTAACGCCTTTATCATGGCCGGGGTGATCTCCGGCAGCAGCACATGGCCCAGAGCCGGAAAAACGTGTTGTTCTAACAGCTGTGTATAGCTGGCACGGGTCTTCTCTGCCAGCATGGCGGCTTTCTCAGGCAGATAGACAGCTTCGGCATATTGCCGAAAGGTTTTGATTTTGGCAGCCTCTACGGCCTCCGCAGCGGCCTTTTGCGCAGTCTCTTCACGGGTCAGCACTTCCCCATCCGCCAGCTGCTGCTCTAACTCAGCAGCAAACTTCTGCAGCTCCCGCTCAATGGTGCGCTTGCTCCATGTCGGCTCAGGGCGAAAGGTACGCCAGACTCGCCGCCCTCGCCCATTGCTGGCCTGCACCTCGTAGATGCGGTTTCCGTTTTTGTCAAGTTTCTCCTTGAAACTCGCCATAAAAATACACCTCCGTTTGGGTACACTTTGACAAGCCCACCCAAAAGAGGTATAATCGCATTGCTTGAGTGTGCGATGACCCCGCAAGGGCGAGCCGCTTATGAAACGCTTCGGTGCTGGAACACCGGGGCGTTTTTATTTATTAGAACAACCACCAAAAATCGTAGATTCCATCGACGTCTACTTCCGCCTTAGGCTCTTCTACAATCTTTATACGAGCAAAAGCATTGCGGTCTACCGGCTGCGTATCACCGGCAATATCATGGAAATAAACAACTTCCGGATTCAATCCAATCCACACCTGCTCTGGCGTAGACCACCACTGCTCATTATAATAAACGATGTGTCCGTCAGCGGCTTCATTCACAAGCGTTTCTGCATCTCCAATATGTGCAGGTGCCCATCCGGCCTGTACGGACGGCGTGACATTATCGGAGAAGTTGGTGCAGACGCCGGTTTCCTTGTCGAACTTGAAGGTCATTACGTCGGTGGCCAAATCTTCATAACGCCGTTCTCCGGTTTCTTTGTCGCAGTAGTACCAATCACTGCCGTTTTTTACCCAGCCTTTAGCCATTTCTCCGGTAGTACGGAAATAGTACTGCTTTCCATCAATGGTCTGCCATTCATCAGCAGCATATTCGCCGTCGGCTTTCTGATATTTCGTGGTGTTGGTGTCTTCGTTGATGACCCAGCCTTCAGCAAAAGCCGAAAGCGGCAACAAACAGACCAAAAGCAATGTCAAGGCAATCGTTGAAAGCTTTTTCATGTTTCCTCCTAATTTCACCTATCGGAAATTTTAATAGGTCATTCGCTTGCATCAAACGCCAAATGGTTGTATAATACAGTTGAATCAAACAACTATCGTGGGGAGGCAAGCAGAACAGTGACACGTCAAGACTACATCGATGCTATTATACGACTGCTTGAGAAAGCAGATTTTCGCAAGCTGCGGCTTGTGTGGATATACGCAAGCCGCCTGATCGGCTGACGCATCGTGTCCCGGAGCACCTACGGGTGCTCTTTTTTTTGTGTCAATTTTTCGGCCAGACGTTCCAGCAGCTCCCAGTCCTTGGGTTGAAGGTCTGCCAGCATCTCCACAAAGCGCTTCTTGAAATTGTTATCGTCGTCCCGGGTCAAGTCTGCAAGGAACGCGGCAATTTTGTCAGACTGGGCGTCTGTCGCCGTCATTTCGCCTTCACCGGTGCGCAGCCATTCCTCGCGGACGCCGAATTTATCACAGATGTCTTTAATAGTACGGTCGCTGGGTTCAACAACATTAACCTCGTAGCTGCCGACTGTGTTCCGTTTAAGGTTCAGCCGGTCAGCAAACTCTTGCTGAGTCAGCTTTTCATTTTTTCTGACTTCTTTAATTCGTTCGCCTATCGTCATTTTGTTCACCTCCTTTGCCCTCATTATAGCAGGTACAAATCAGCACGTCAAGATATTTTGTTGGAAAAATCAACAAATTCATCCTTGACAAATGTCGTTTAATGACTTATACTTGTCGTGCAATCAACAAATTGCAACACAACCCCAGCGAAAGGAGGTGAACCACATGGACAACAACAAAAAGCCCAGCGAACCGTCGGAAGCGGAACGCTGGGCAAAGATGGAAAGTGAAATTCAGAAACTCAAGCGAAGCAGGTCAATCCTCTGTGCCTCCAGTTTCGTTCAGAGCCTTCTCCTCTGGCGAATCATCGGGCAAATCAACCAAATCCGCGGACTTTTGACTCTTCTGGTCAGATTCGATGCTTTGGTCAGCCAACGTCTCCAGTGCTTGAGCGATTCTCTCGTAAATCTCTTCCTCGATTTCGAAATGCTCCTCGGCACGTTGGCGAAATTCTTCTGAGCGCTCAAAGTCTTGTTTTTGTAGATCAAGCATTTCTTCCTGATTTGCAATAACTGTAGCGTTCGCAGCTTCTTGCTTTTGTTGATACTCATCTGGCAAGCATCCTTTTACAAATCCCAGAACACAGATAATGAATGTAATGATTTCCATTACTGTTTTCCACGAGATTTTACTTTCAGACTGCTTTTCGGATTGAATTCTTTCTTCGATTGCCTCGGCTGCTTCTTCTGGCAGGTATGGCTTCACTTCATCGACCAACGCCATTGCGCCCTCAGCTGAAACTGTAGAACTACTTTTTATCGGATGGTCGCTTTCGTTCCAAATTCGGCTGAGTTGTTCCGAAATATCATACGCCTTAGGATAGCACTTCAGAAAATCGTTTACGGCAAAAGAACTTGACATATTTTGTATGGTCGAGTTCATCAGCATCGCCGATGGTTGAGATGTTATTCGCTCAATCGTCCGATATAATTCCAGACTCGGAGGCGTCTGCTGAATAAAATCCGCCCATCTAGTTTGCTGATGTAATAATTCCAACTGCCTTGCCATATGGCTGACAGGATTTTGTGCCGCAATCGCCATTCGTACTGCATATGGAGTTTCAACCGCTTGATATGCAGCGTCCAAAATTCCTGCCTTTTGGTATATCGACATCATCTTTTGTATCGCAGGCGATTCATAAATATCCTTCATTTTATCACCTCCCTTCCCGCCCAAGTATAGCACGGGAAGGGAGCCAGCCACAAGGAGGTACATACCCACATGAACGATTTACAGATTTTTGAAAACCCCGAGTTCGGACAGGTGCGCACCGTCGAACTCAACGCCCAGCCGTGGCTTGTCGGCAAGGACGTCGCCGCCGCGCTGGGGTACAAGAATCCCGGCAAAGCCATCATCGCCCACGTCGATGATGAGGACAAGCGGCTTGAGATGCTGCCGCAGGGGACAGATTCCCAAAATGGGAATGTGTCCCCCACATCCAAGACCGCTCTCATCAACGAGTCCGGCCTGTACAGCCTGATCCTGAGCAGCAAGATGCCGAAAGCCAAAGCCTTCAAGCACTGGGTCACCGGCGAGGTGCTCCCGGCCCTGCGCAGGAACGGCGTATATGAGACCGTCAAGGCCCAGCAGCATATTGAGCAGCTGGAGGCTACCAACGAGCGCCTGACCGCTGCCATCCAGGCTGTGAGCACTGCAAAAGCCGAACTGGCCGAGGTCACGGCCATGCGTGATAACTTTATTAAAGACCGGGACGATTTCAAGGAACACTTCCAAAAATGGAAATCCCTGTACGGCGGTGCCTGCGACCGCCTGCGCAGAGCCGAGAGCCTTGTGCAGCAGGCGCAGGACAATCTGAACAGCCGCATCGACCAGCTGAAGATCGTCGCCTTTGGCCTACCCGCGTTCGACCAGATCATGGCCGACATCTTCACCACTGAGAAGAAGGAGTGATTTTTATGAAGAAGTCCAACCTCAACCCCGCCGCCTACGGCCTGACCGTAGACGAAGCCACCCGGCTCGTCCGCCTCCACGATATGTGCGCAGGCATGACCCCGGAGGACTTTGACCAGATGGAGACCGCCGCCCGCAGCATCCAGCTCGTCAACAGCCTCAAGAAGCTGGACAGCCGCCCCGGCGGCGCAGCGTGAAAGTGGGGTTGATACCATGAGAAAACGTATACCACCTGTTCCCACCACCCCGTTCATGAACGTCCGCGACACTGCCCGGGCCACCGGGCTTTCGGAATACTACCTGCGCAAAGAGCTTGCTAAAGGCACCATTCCTCACCTCAAGAGTGGCCGGTGCATCATGATCAACGTCCCCGCCCTGCTGGTGCAGCTGGGTGTGCCGCAGAAATAAAAAGGAGGCATCCGCATGAGAATCAAATCTGGCGTCTTTTACTGGCTGGCGGTTGCCAGCGGTGCTGTCGGGATGCTGTATGCGCTGGGCTTTGCAGGCAGCATCGAAGCCCTTGGCGTCATCTCCGACACCGACTTCATCACCGCGATGGTGCTGCTGTTGCTGGCGCTGTTCTTCGTCCAGCTGGGCGACCATGCCGCAGAGCGCGAAGTGCAGCGCCGCAGGTACATCGATCGCCGCCACGCCCGCACCGAAGAGCCGGAGTACCGGCAGAACCGGAGGGACGCATGAACGCAAAAAAGCCCGTCGGTGCTGGAACACCGGCGAGCCTGCAAAGGGATGATGGTTTTTCTAGCCCATCACCCCGAAGGATAACACACTTTGGAGGTTTTAGCAAGAAAAATGAACACAGAAAATCAAAAAGCACTGCTGGAATATATCCGGAATATGCCCGAATGGCAGTCTGCGCTGATTTATGAGCAGCTTGCCTCCCTGAACAAAGCGGCCGCTGACATTTGCACCGGCACTTCCACTCTGGAGCAGGGCTTTGCTGACGGCAGACTCCGACCAGACCGTTATTACTGCTCTGACAGGTTCTTCCGCCGAGATTGCAATACCGGCATTCTTGAAAGCATCGCTTCCGCTCTTGGCAAGGCCCTGGCGGCGCTGGAGGTTCTTTCCACCCTGTCCGACGCATTTCAGAGGGAATACCTTTCCAGTGTCAAATTTTCGCATGACACCTACTACGACGAGCTGGAAAAGCTCCGTATCAAGCACGGATACACAAAGGAGAGTAATGCATGAAAGGTATTTTGATTCAGCCGGGCAAAGACCCGACCGTGACTACCCTGCCGGACACGCTGCAGGGCATGGAAGCGCTTTTGCAGTGTCCTTGCGAGCAGAAGGTCCTGCCCCGAACCCCTGCGGTGCTGGTGTACGCCATCTACGGCAAGGGCCTGAACCGTACTTATCGCGGCCAGCCCATCTATGGCACCATCCTCTGCTACGGCTGGCGGAATAACCGCTTCCAGCCCCTGAGCAAAGACCTGCAGGTTGAAATGCTCGACCGTCTGAAAGACACGGAGGTGAGAGTGTGACTGCCTATATCTGCAAGTGTGGGCAGAGAGTGCAGAAATCCGGCAGCGCCGACAATACCGGCAATCGTCTGGAAGGATATGGCCCGGGCCATGAATGCTATGGCTGTCCCTACGCCATGCCGTGGGGCGGCAACAAGTGGGACGAGGCTGCCAAGCGTTTCGTGCAGGATATTAAGGGCTACGAATGTCGGACGAGCAGAACGCTCTCATATGACTCCCACTTTATCGGCTCGACCAAAGACAAATGCACCTGCGCTGTGGTCAGCCTGGATTTCGACTTCCTGGAACAGATCAGTGCATGGGTCAAAGATACTTTCCCTCTGGGCGAACTCACTGGCGGCTTTTCTCAAGACGAGATTCGCCCCACTGATTACTCCCACAATGGCCGCTACTGCTGTACATTCGTCTGCGCTTCCAACAAAAAGGGCATTGCTGCCAAGGCAGCTTTGTTCGCCCGATTTTTTGATCCGGATGGAAGCCGCAAGGACATGACCCCACAGCAGGAAAGGGAAAAGATCCTCGCTGACATCAGAAAATGCACACAAGAGCCCCCGGCGGCGGAAGACGTGGCCGTGGCTGCGCTGCCCCCTGCAGAGGCTGCCGAACCGTTTGTCAATATTCCCGCCGCCCCCAGCTTTGACTTCTCCGCTCTTGGCGATTTGTCCCAGCAGGCCGCAGACGCCGACCAGCAGTTTGATCTGCATTATGGTGCGGCGCAGGACGAATATCTGATCTCCTGCATCTACCTCGCCCGGATCCACGCTCTGACTGCCAAGGCAGGCCGGTATGGCGGCGGCACATGGACAAAGTGGTATGAGAGCAAGGGACTCAGTGAGGGAAGCGCCCGCACGATGGTCAAAAACGGAGACGCTTTTAATTCCGCAACTGTTGCGGAATTAAAACAGCTGCCCGAGCTGACCCGCAAAGATTTGAACCTCATCGCCCGCAGCGGGTGCGCTGGGCAGTTGGTCGAAACCGCCGGAGACAGCCAGCGGGTGCAGGAGCTGCTGGCTCAGCTCAAGGCCGAAAAAGAACGTGCCGACACTGCCGAAGCCGAACGCAACAAAGCCCGTGCCGACCAGTTGAGCACCGCCAAAGATTGCAATCGGCTTGGGCTGAAAGCGGAACAAGAGAAAGCCCGCGCAGATAAAGCTGAAGGAGAACGCGACGAATGGAAGGCCGAGGCAGAAGCTGCCCGAAAGCAGCCCATCGTGGGAATCGTGGACAAGGACGAAGTCGCCCGGCAGGTAGACACCCTTACCGCCGACGCAAAAGCGCAGGCCCGCAGTCAGGTCGAAGACGCTCAGCGTCGGGCCAATGAAGCCGAAGCCAAATACCAAAAGCTGCAGCAGGATGCAGACGGCTTTCTTGCCCCGGAGCAGGCCTGCGAACAGCAGGCACGTTTTATTGCAGACAGTATGCGTTCCATGTACCTGAACTGGTTCGGGCAGGCTTGCGCCACCGGCACCCCGCTGGCCCAGATGGGTGCGCCGCTGTACGCCCTGTGCGGGGAGATTATGTCCTCGCTGGAAGACGATACCACCATCAACCCCACAGCTGCCGGCAGTGTGGAAGACGCAGAACGGGAGGCGTTGTTTGAATGAGATTTGACATAAAGGCATTCCTCCGGCTGATGAAGCAGAGTTGGCGGGGCGGCGGCGTGAAGATCCAGCGCACCGAACATCGCGGGCTCTGGGATTCCTTTTTCATCACCGGCGCGGGCTGGGCGCTGCTGATCCCAAAGGAGTACTGTCCCAGTGAGATCACAGGCCAGATCGTCACCTGGCTGGCCGATATGCCCAAGATCGGCGAATCCAAGTGGGTAGCCAAGGGCTGTGGCCCGCAGGACATCCCCGAAGGCGACAAAGTCACCGATCTCAGCCGTTATACGGCCGGCACCTACGAGACCGGCATGGTTTGCCTGCCGATATGCACCACCACAAATGCCCTCGTCCAGTACGGCGGCAGCAATTTGGTAGCAGCTTTTCCGCTGGATGCCTTTGCCGTGGTCCAGGGCGGCGTAAACTTTGGTTTTCTGGACGCAGAGACCGGTATCGCCCGCTGGCAGGACGAGGACACACAAGGTCTTTTCTGGCTTTGTGACGATGCGGACAATATTCCGCAGGATGTACGGGATGCCGCAGCACGGTTCACCCCGCAGAAACATTAAGGAGGTATTTTTATGGTTGAGATCACCCGAGCTACCCGCGAAAAATCCAAGCTGCGCATTGCACTGGCCGGTGTGTCTGGCGGCGGCAAGACCCTGGGCGCACTGCTGCTGGCTTCCGGTCTGACCGGCGGCGACTTCTCGAAAGTCTGCCTGATCGATACCGAGCACCGGCGCGGTGAACTGTACGCAAACCGCAGCGACCTGGGCATCGGTGAGTTCTGGTACATCGAACTGAAAGCGCCCTATTCCCCCGACCGCTACAAGGAATGCGTGGACGCCGCTGTACAGAAGGTGGGGCCAGACGGTGTTGTGATCGTGGACAGCTTGTCCCACGCCTGGAACAGTTCCGGCGGCGTGCTGGAGATCAAGGCCGGCATTGCCGCTCAGCCCAACAAAAACAGCTACACCGCCTGGGATGAAGCCGGGCGTATCCAGAACAACTTCATCAATTACCTGCTGTCCGTCAACTGCCACACGATCTGCACTCTGCGGGTCAAACAGGACTATGTGCTCACCGAGAACGACCGCGGCAAGCAGGTGCCGGTGAAAGTGGGCCTCGCACCGGTGCAGCGAGACGACGTGGAGTATGAATTCGACATCATGTTCACCATCGGGCGGGACCACATTGCCACCACCAGCAAGGACGTGACCTTCTTGGACGGCTTCGGTGCAGTGATCACGCCGGAGCTGGGCCAACAGCTGGCCGAGTGGGCAAACGATGGCAAGGAACCCATTCGCTGCGAGGAATGTGGTCGGCTGGTATCGGCCACCAGCAAAATGACCATCGACCAACTGGCCGGTTACACCCGTAAGACCTACGGCAAGTGCCTGTGCCAGGCCTGCGCCCGGAAAGCCGAAATAGCCCGTCGCGCCGCCGAAAAGGAGAAGGAGGCCGACAATGCGCCCCAGTGATACCCGCACCCGTCAGAAAAAAGACAAGCTGCAGCAGGCCCGCAATGCCCGCGGCAAGGTCTGGCAGGACGATCTGCTGGACATCCTCTGCGGCATCCCGAAGGTCTGGTGCCGGGGCTGGCCCATAGATTATTCCGGCCAGCCCTACGACATCGAGGCCACCATCGACGGCCGCAGCTGGGGCATCGAGTGCAAGCATATCGCCAAAGGCAATCTTCCCTTCTCGGCTTTCCGCCCCAACGAGGTGGAAAACCTCAGCCGCAAGGAGGATGCCGGCGGAGTTGCCGTAGTAGCCGTGCGCCGGGATGTGCCTGCCTCAGACGTTTACTTTCCGTGGTACTACATCCGCGACCGCATTGAGAGCGGCGAGCGCGGCAGCGTGAAGCTGGAAGGCCTGCCCACTGATATTCTGAGCGTACTGGAGGTGGTGCATCCGTGATCTATACGCTGGATGGAGAACTCCACCTGCAGGATGTGCCGACGCCGCTGCTGCACCAGCTCATCCATGAGCTGACCGTGCCGAATCCCAAGTTTCAGAACGCCCTGCGGCTGGGCAGGCCCACCTACAACATCCCGGAGACAGTGATGCTGTACGAGATCAAGGGCAACGCCCTCACCCTGCCGCGCGGCATGGCGGAAGAGGTCTGGCGGGCGCGGCCCGCAGGCACCACTGCACAGGTCCGGACTCTCAAAGGCGAACCAGTCGATTTTGATACTTCTCGCTTTTCTCTGCGGAGCTACCAGCAGCAGGCCGTGAACGCTGCACTTGCCTGCCGGTGGTGTCAGGGTGTGCTGATCGCGCCCTGCGGTGCCGGAAAGACTGAGATCGGCATGGCGGTCATTGCCCATCTGGGCAGACCTGCGCTCTGGATCACCCACACACTAGACCTTGCCCAGCAGGCCAAAGAGCGCGCACAGCTGCGTCTGGGGCTGGATGAGCGAGAGGTGGCCATCGTGTCCGGCAGCCACAAGCGCTGTGGAACTAAGCTCACCATTGCCACCGTGCAGAGCCTATACCGCATGGAGCTGGACGAGCTTGCCCGCACTGTGGGTGTTGTGATCGTAGACGAGTGCCATCATGTCGTCAACAATCCCGAACAGGCCAGTATGTTTGCTGCAGTGCTCCGATTCCTGCCCGCCCGCTGGCGCTTCGGCTTGACCGCCAGCGACACCCGAAGCGACGGCCTGAGCGAGACCATTTTTCAGGTCCTGGGTCCCCGCGTGGCAGTGATCGACCCCCTGCAGCTGGAGCAGCTCCTCATCACGCCAAAAGTCGAAACAGTCCCCACCACCTTTGTGTACACCCCCAGAGCCAACGAAAGCCCCATCGACTACATCCGCCTGATGCACCACATGGCCGATGATACGGGCCGGATGCAGACGGTGGAACACATCATCGACAGGGCCGTGACGGAAGGCCGCAGCTGGCTGGTCCTGGCAGCGTCTCTGACCATTCTGGACCGGCTGCACACCTATGCACTCAACCTGGGCCTCGCCGCCGAGTTCGTCTGCGGCGCCACCAAAAAATCAGAACGCACTGCCGCACTTGCCCGCATGAAGAATGGACAAGCCCGCATCCTGTTCGCCACCTACCAACTGGCAAAAGAGGGTTTGGACATCCCGTGTCTGGACCGTCTTGTGCTGGCAACACCCACCCGCAACAAGGTGATCGTACAGCAGAGCGTCGGACGCATCCAGCGCCCGGCCCCCGGCAAGACTGAAGCCCTCGTGATCGACCTTGTGGACGAAAAGACCCCGCAGCTGATGGTACAGTATAAACAGCGCCGGACGCTTTACAAAAAAATGAACATTACAGAAAAGGAGTAACTACTATGTGGGCGTTGACAGCAAAGCCCGCAAGATGAAGAAAGCCTACATCGGCATCGGCGGCACGGCCCGCAAGGTCAAGAAGATGTACATCGGTGTCGGAGGCAAGGCGAGGCTGTGCTACAGTGCAGAGGCTGACAAATTTGGAACTGCGACACCGCTGAGTAAATACAGAATCTTCCTTGCCGGAACGACAGTTGGCGGATATGCCCTGTTCGGAGGCGGCGGTTATAGCGACGCCAAAAAAGTCGAAGCCATAATGGACGCATACAACGCATCTCTCACCCGGACGACTGCAGCTTCCTTAAGCGTGGCAAGGCAAGAATTGACGGCGATAACGCTGGGGAATCACGCACTATTCGTCGGTGGACGAAACGGAGACACGTCCTTTGGCACGGTGGATGTCTACGATGCATCTCTTACCCGGACGACCGCTACAGAGCTGAGTATTGCCCGATGTGACAGTGCCGCAGCAGTTGTAGGCTCCTATGCGCTGTTTGCTGGCGGCAGAAAACATGGCGTTTTTGGATTATGGTCGCAGTCCGCCGTAGATGCATACAACACGTCTCTCACCCGGACGACTGCAACGCCGCTTCCCCGTAATGCATACGCCTGTGCAGGAGGCACAGTCGGAGGTTATGCAGTGTTTAGCGGCGGCAGC
>ERZ838516.3865-NODE-3865-length-12396-cov-2.293574_pt1 | contig 12396 bp, 9 predicted proteins | sample MGYA00519910_ERZ838516 | MGnify/ENA primary metagenome ERZ838516 (study PRJEB31850, sample SAMEA3708837) | human gut metagenome | biome: human gut; feature: human-associated habitat; material: faeces | place: China | collected 2014 ... | reverse complement strand
CCGCAAGCGCCGCCGCAGCAGACGGCATAAGAACAGCGGCTGCGCCGGCACGATGGTCTATGTCATCGCGGTCGTCGGCGCGTTGCTTGTCATTTCGCTTGCAGCAATCTTTACTGCAAACGACGTCTTTGCATTCGTCAAGGACAACGCCATGCAGCAGTTCTATGTTTCCGAGAACACAAAGCTCGCTGATCTGGCAAAAGATCTGGACAAGCAGGGAATTATCAATTACGGTACGGTATTCAAGGCGTATCTCGCCGTCAAGGGCGACTCTGCCGACGATGTGCTTGCCGGTGAGTACCAGCTTAACCCGAGCATGGACTACGGTCAGATCATCGACAAGCTGACCAATTCTTCTTCGTCTGATACGCTTCAGATCACGATTCCCGAGGGTTACTCGGTCGCACAGGTACGCCAGCTTCTGCTTGACAACCATGTCTGCACCGCAGATGCGCTCGACAAAGTACTCAACCAGTACCCGTTCAAGCATGACTTCCTGCAGGACGAGAAGCCGGTCGAGGAAGGATGGCTCGAGGGTTATCTGTTCCCGGATACCTATGAGATCTACAAGGGCAACGGCTCGGTCGTCGATACGGTCAATAAGATGCTCAATAACTTCGCAACGCGCTATGACTCGGAGATCACAGACGGAGCCAATGAGCTCGGCCGTTCCATGCACGACATTGTCACTGTCGCCTCGCTTGTCGAGCGCGAAGCGCAGCACGATGATGAACGTGCGCGCATCGCGGGCGTTATTTACAACCGTCTGAACAATTCGAGCGAATTCCCGTATCTTCAGGTGGACGCCTCTGTCCTGTACGGTCTCGGCCGTACCAGCGGCAAGCTCACCGACGAGGATCTCAAGAGCGATTCCCCCTACAACCTGTATACCAAGGAAGGCCTGCCCCCCGGACCGATCTGCAACCCAGGCTATGCCTCGCTTTACGCTGCAAGCCACCCGGAGAGCCATGATTATTACTATTATGTCGCAATGCCCGACGGCAGCCACCTGTTCGCAAGCAGCTATGAGGAGCATCAGCGCAACATTGCGACCTCGAACGCTGCACAGGCACAGGCCGCAAGCAAAAACACAGACCAAAGCACGGAGGTAAGCGGTGAATAAAATTCCAGAGCTTCTTTCACCTGCGGGTGATCCCGAAAAGATGCGCTTCGGCATTGCCTACGGCGCTGATGCAGTGTATATGGCCGGTCAGCGCTTCGGAATGCGCGCGGCAGCGGCGAACTTCGATGACGAGGCACTGCGCCGCTGCATCGCTGAAGCGCACGCACACGGCGTAAAATGCTATATTACCGTTAATATCATGCCATCGTGCCGCGATCTTCCGGCGCTGCCCGCCTACCTTGAGCTGCTCCAGGACGCAGGCGCGGACGCGATGATCGTCGCTGATGTCGGCGTGATCCGCATGGCGCAGAAATACGCCCCCAAAGTTCCGCTGCACATCTCGACCCAGACCAGCATTCTCAATCCCGAGGCTGCAAACTTCTGGGCGGACATGGGCGCTGAACGTGTCGTCCTCGCACGCGAGCTCTCGCTTGAGGAGATCGCTGAAATCCGTGCCAAAACGCCAAAATCTCTGGAAATCGAGGCCTTTGTCCACGGCGCAATGTGCATTTCCTATTCCGGCCGCTGCCTGATCTCGCAGTACATGACCGGCCGTGATGCAAACCACGGCGCGTGTGCACAGCCCTGCCGCTGGAATTACTCCCTGATGGAGGAAAAGCGTCCCGGCGAATTTTTCCCGGTCGAGGAGGACAGCCGCGGCACCTATCTGTATAATTCCAAGGATATGTGCATGATCGAGCACATTCCGGAACTTATCAAGGCTGGCATCGATTCCTTCAAAATCGAGGGCCGCAACAAGACCGCGTATTACACGGCCTGCGTGACCGGCGCATACCGCGCGGCGGTCGATGCTTATCTTGCCAATCCTGAGCGCTATGTCATGCCGCAGTTCTGCCTTGATGAAGTAAACAAGGTCAGCCATCGGGAGTATTACACAGGCTTTTACTTCGGTCCTTCCGCCGACGGTCAGCACTACGGCGACAGCCAGTATATCCGCGATTATGAGGTCGTGGGTATGCCGGTCGACTGCCGTGAGGACGGTACAGCCGTATTCGCCCTCAAGAACCGCTTCTTCAAGGGTGAAGAGCTGGAGCTGCTTCAGCCAGGTCACGCACCCTATAGCTTCCACGCCGAGGCTGTGAACGATGACGGCGAAGCGCTTGACCTGTTCAATGTGCCGCAGATGAAGGTCCACTTTCAGTTTCCTTTCGCAGTTGACCGTTATGCCATCCTGCGCAAGAAAAAGGAACGTCCCGAATAAAGCAAAACATCCTGCCGCGGAGTCTTTTACGACTCACGGCAGGATGTTTTTTATGTTCAGTGCTCTGCCCAGTCAAGCGAGCGTCCGACCGCCTTGTCCCATCCATTCAGCAGCCTGCTGCGCTTCTCATCCTCCATCGAGGGAGCATAAAGCGTATCGCAGCGCCACAGCTCCTTGAGCTCGTCCCTGCTGCTCCAGACGCCGGTTGCCAGACCTGCAAGATAGCACGCGCCGAGCGCCGTCGTCTCGCGGATGACCGGACGACGTATCGTGCAGTTCGAAATGTCAGCCTGAAACTGCATAAGAAAGCTGTCACGGCTCGCGCCGCCATCCACCGAAAGGGAAGATAGGGCCACGCCCGTATCACGTTTCATGGCCGTCAGCAAATCGTTCACCTGATAGGCGATCGACTCCTGTGCCGCACGGATAATATGCTCGCGCGTCGTGCCGCGCGTCAGTCCGATCAGACAGCCGCGTGCATACATATCCCAGTGCGGTGCACCGAGGCCGGTGAACGCCGGAACGAGATAAACGCCGCCGGTATCCTTCACCTTGCACGCATAGTATTCCGCATCCCGGCTTTCCGAGAAAAACCGCATCTCATCGCGCAGCCACTGAATGACCGCACCGCCGACAAATACGCTGCCCTCAAGCGCATACTGCGTTTCGTCTCCGATACGAATACCGATCGTTGTCAACAAGCCGTTTTCACTTTCACAGGCTGTCGTTCCGGTATTCATCAGCAGGAAACAACCGGTGCCATAGGTGTTTTTTACGTCACCGGAGCGAAAACAGCACTGCCCGAACAATGCAGCCTGCTGATCCCCGGCTGCTCCGGCTATCGCAATACCGTCACCGATCAGACAGTCTTTTGTATAACCGTAGACACCACTCGATGGTTTTACTTCCGGCAGCATTTCGCATGGAATATCCAGTTTTTGCAGGATTTCTTCGTCCCATTTTCGTTTATGTATATCAAAGAGCATCGTTCTGGATGCATTGGTGTAATCGGTGACATGTGCCTGTCCGCCTGTCAGTTTCCAGATCAGCCATGTATCTACAGTTCCAAACAGCAGTTCGCCATTTTTTGCACGTTCTCTGCCTTGTTCGATATGATCAAGGATCCAGGCAAGTTTGGTCGCCGAAAAGTAAGCATCTGGGATCAGTCCTGTTTTTTTGTGGATTTTTTCACCAAATCCGTCTTTTACCAGTTCCTCCACTTTTTCTGCAGTCCTGCGGCACTGCCAGACGATCGCATTGTATACCGGCTTTCCGGTTGCCTTCTCCCAGACGATCGTTGTCTCTCTTTGATTGGTAATGCCGATTGCCGCAATGTTCTTTTCCGTTACACCGATCTTGCCCATCGCCTTGGCTGCTACCGCGATCTGCGAAGACCAGATTTCCATCGGATCATGTTCGACCCATCCAGGTTTTGGGAAAATCTGCTTAAATTCCATCTGTGCCATACTGCAGATGTTTCCCTGCCTGTCAAATAAAATACACCGGGAACTCGTGGTTCCCTGATCCAGTGCCATAATATAGTTCTGCATTTTTACCCCCATTTTATCTTAGTCGGAGAAGACTCCCACTTCTATACTAAGTCCGGAAATCCGCCTCTCGCTAAGACCGATTTTTTATTTGCCTTTTATTATACATTTGGATCTACCAAAAATCCAGTAAAAAACAGGGATTCATTCATCCCGGAACAGACATTTTTTCATATCTTCCGGAAACGGTGCTTCAACGGTGATCCGCTTTCCCTCAAATGGCTGATAAAAACAGATCCTGGATGCATGAAGTGCTGCCCGTTTGATGCCGGTAAAGCAATTCTCTGCATCCACATCTGCTTTTTGATCTGTATCCGCAAAATACAGCCGATCTCCAATCAGCGGATGCCCTGCATCTGCCATATGTACGCGAATCTGGTGTGTTCGTCCGGTTTCCAGGGTAAGCTGCACCAGTGCCGCTTCCATATACTGTTTCTGCACCTGATAATGTGTGACTGCCGGTTTGCCATCTTTTGAAACACACATTTTCATCAGGCTTCCGGGCAAAAGTGCGATCGCACCGTTTAATGTTCCGTTCTTTTCTGCAAATATGCCGCTGCAGATCGCCAGATATGTTTTCTGCAACCTGCCGTCTTCTCTTTGTCTGGAGAGTCTTGCCGCTGCCGCACGGTGTTTGGCAAACAGCACGATGCCGCTTGTCTCCAGATCCAGCCTGCCTATGCTGTGAATTTCCACCTGCTGAGTGTTCTTCCGAAAATAATAGGCAAGCTGATTGGCCAGCGTATCCTGATAATGACCATGCGACGGATGTACTGCCATACCGGCTGGTTTATTCACTGCGATCACATCCGCATCTTCATAGAGAATGTCCGGCATTTGTTCAAAGGACAGCAGATGTGCGGAGCTGCTGTTTTTTGTTTCCAGCAAAACTTCCAGCACATCGCCTTCTGACAGTCTGGTCGTCACTCTTGCCCGCTGCCCGCCCAAACAGATGCCATTTTCTGTAAATTTCATACTTCTGATCTGTGCATTTGAAAATCCGGCAATCTGTTTTAAATATTGCTGTATCGTCAATCCTTCTTCTGCTTTTTCAATAAGGTAGGTTTTTTTATTCATCTTTCGTCTGTCCGCTTTCTGCTACTCTTTCATCTTTGGCTGGAAGATCAGGCTGGCAAGATAGGAAAAGATCAGAGCTGCACTGATCCCGACGGCACTTGCCTTAAATCCTCCCATAAAAATCCCTAAAAATCCATTTTCATCGACTGCTTCTTTAACACCTTTCCAGAGTACGTTTCCGAAACCGAGAAGCGGCACCGAAGCACCGGCACCGGCAAATTCCACAAACGGCTGATAAATGTTAAAGGCTCCAAGCAGTGCTCCGCTGCAGACCAGGATCACCATCACACGTCCCGGCATCAGTTTTGTTTTTTCAAGAAGGATCTGACACAGGGCACAGATCAGTCCGCCCACCCAGAATGCTGTCACATAACTCATGTTTGATACGCTCCTTTCTGTCCGCTAACAATGTTCGATCACGACCGCATGAGCGATCCCGGGCACGGTCTGCCCTTCGTTAAAGCTGACCGTAGAGAGCAGTGCTCCGGTCGGAACAAAAAGAATCCGCTTCCAGTCTCCTTTTTCTATTTTCGGAAGGATCATGGCGGAAAGCGTCACTGCGGAACATCCACAGCCGCTTCCGCCAGAATGTGTATCCTGTAACTTACGGTCATAAATTTCGATTCCGCAGTCCATATGCTGCTTTTTGATATCAAACCCTTTCTCTTTTAGCAGCTCCAGCAGGATCGTCTGGCCGACATAGCCCAGATCTCCTGTGATGATGCGGTCATAATCCTGTGGCTGCCGGTTAAAATCCATCAGATTCTGACAGATCGTATCTGCCGCTGCCGGTGCCATGCAGGCTCCCATATTCAGAGAATCCCTCACACCGTAGTCCACTACTTTCCCGGTTGTGATTCCGGTGATTTTTGCATGGCTTTTCTGTGCTGAGAGCAGAAAAGCTCCGCTTCCGGTGACGGTCCAAGTAGCAGAAAGAGGTCTTTGATTCCCGTATCCGAGTGGAAATCGAAACTGCTTTTCCGCACTTCCAAAGTGGCTGGAAGTCACGGCAAGTACCTGATCGGCATACCCTGCACTTACCGTCATTGCCGCCAGTGACAGGGTCTCTCCACAGGTAGAACAGGCTCCATACAGTCCAAACAGCGGAATTTCCAGCTCTTCTACACCAAACGATGTGGCAATGAGCTGCCCTAACAAATCTCCTGCAAAAATATAGCGAATCTGTTGCGGCATCTTCCCTGCTTTTTCCAGTGCCAACTGGATTGCTTTTATCTGAAGCATGCTCTCCGCCTTTTCCCAATTTTCTTCCCCAAGCATGGGATCCTCACAGATCAGGTCGATTTTTTCTCCAAGCGGCCCTTCTCCTTCTTTTTTGCCTGCCACAGAGGCACTCGCAAAAAGATAGGGCGGCTTCTCAAAACAGATACTCTGCTCTCCGGTCATACTATTCATAATCTTATTCCTGCCTTTTTGACGTTATTTCACGCCCTTTGTTTTTGATTGGAATCTGGTTTTAGTATGGCTTTTATATGAAAAAGTATACCATGGTTTTCTGGTTTTTCCTTTGATCTGACACACCTTGAAACCTGACATCTATTTTTCGCAAAGTGCTTATTCTGAAATGCTCTGGCTTCGCTCTTCTAATTTCTGCAAAACTTGATCTGCTGCCTCCCCGGTAAGCGGTGTCGGCTGATAATTGTTGTAACCCTCTGCCGAAGAAACACTGCAAGGAATGACTTCGTAAGATGCATCTACGATCTCATGTTTTCCGTTTACGGTAAATTTCTGCTGAAAGATGATCGTATCCATCTCTGTCGGATTGGTATTTCCGCCAAAGCAGAAGTTACCAAGACTGTAAGCGATCGTCTTTCCTTTATAACCGCTAATCCCCTGGATAATATGCGGATGATGTCCGACGACCACATCAGCCCCCTCATCGATTGCCAGATGTGCAAGCGTTACCTGATTTTCATCCGGGACAGTAACAAGCTCATTGCTCCAGTGAAAAACTGCCACAATAATTTCCGCTCCGTCTTCTTTGAGTTTTGCAATATCACTTTTTACCTGTGGTATGCGTTCCAGATGATCATCCAGCTCATAGATACCGAAAAATCCGATTTTGACGCCTTTGACCTCGATCACCGACGTATCATCGTAGCCAAAGGTTTTGATTCCATTTTCTTCCAGGGTATTTACCGTATCCTGAAAACTCTGCTCTCCATAGTCATGGCTGTGGTTATTTGCCATATTTGCTGCTTCCACCGATGAGGAAGTAAGAATCTTCACAAATTCCGGATCGCCTTTGAAGGCAAACTGTTTGTCTGCACGTGTGGTTTCTTCCGTAAGCGTACCTTCCATATTTATAATCGTCAGGTCATCTTTTTCAAAAATATCCCGCACATTCTTCAAGAAATATTCCGGACCGTTTGCCTCATAGTAAGCATTGAAACCGGTATCCCAGGCAAACTGCTCATCTGTTCCCAGAATACAGTCTCCGGTAAAGTTAAGCGTCAGATTGATCCTTGTTGTATCTTCCGTCTCGGTCTGTGTTTCACTTTCTGCAGGCTGCTCGGTCTGTTTTTGACCAGATGGTACGTTTTTGATCGTTTTCCCGATCACACGAACTACCCCATACACTGCAAGTATGAGCATCATACAGGCCAGAATCAGTGCAAAAATATAATTTCGTCTCCGGATCTTCAGCCGCTTTAAATGTACTTCTTTTTTTCTGCGGATCAGTTTTACTCTTCTTTCCTCATCCTGACAGTCCAGGATGAGGATCGTCAGCTTCTGTTCTGCCCGACACAGGCGTTCTTCTCCTGTAAGTTTGTTCCAAAATCTCTTCATTTCCCTCTCCCTTTGTTTCTTTTGTATTTTTCTAAATGATTCTTCCATTGAAACCTGGCATGCACTTTTGCTTTATTATAACATAAATCTTAAAGAATACCAGAGCGAATCCCGACACGGATACAAGCTTGTTGCTCGCCGTCTTTAAAAGCGAAAGTCCTCTCACATCTGATTTAGCAAACAGAAAACGCTTCAGATGCAGCTCCCTGTCACATCTGTGACTTTGGCTCTGCGTCTAAAGCGTCTGGTTGATTTTTCTATTTTCTGTTTTCCGGAAGATGTTCTCCTGCTTCAATCCCATTCAAAAAGAATACCAGAACAGCGACCACGCATCCGGTCAGTACCTTGATCCATTTTGCCATTTTATTCTCTCCATGGTAAAATTATCGATTACTCCAGTACTTTTTTGTAAAAGTCAAAGCAGTCGAAGGTTGCAAAATAATCTTTCGGTGTCTCTGCACGGCGGATCAGTTTTGCCTCTCCGTCTTCTGTGAGCAGAACTTCTGCAGATTTCAATTTGCCGTTGTAATTATATCCCATGGAAAATCCATGTGCACCGGTATCATGGATAACCAGAAGATCTCCCATATCTACCTTCGGCAGCATACGGTCGATTGCAAACTTGTCGTTATTCTCACACAGAGAACCGGTTACATCGTACATATGGTCGCATGGCTGATCTTCTTTACCCATAACCGTGATATGATGATAAGCACCATACATCGCCGGACGCATCAGATTTACCGCACACGCATCCACACCAATGTATTCTTTGTAGGTGTGCTTTTCGTTGATCGCTTTTGTTACCAGACAGCCATAAGGTCCCATCATAAAACGGCCAAGTTCTGTGTAGATCGCCACATCACCCATGCCTGCCGGAACCAGAATCTCATTGTATACTTTCTCCACGCCTTTTCCGATCACGCGGATGTCATTTGGCTCCTGATCCGGGCGATAAGGGATACCGACACCACCGGAAAGATTGATAAATCCGATGTGTACACCAACTTCTTCTTTCAGGCGTACTGCCAGTTCGAACAGTTTCTGAGCCAGTAGCGGATAATAATCATTTGTGACCGTATTGCTTGCCAAAAATGCATGGATACCAAACTCTTCCACACCTTTTGCTTTCATGATACGGAATGCTTCGAAAATCTGTTCTGTTGTCATACCGTATTTGGAGTCGCCAGGGTTATCCATGATGTCATTGCTGATCTTAAAGATTCCTCCCGGATTGTAGCGGCAGCTCATCTTTTTCGGCAGCTTTCCAACAGCTTTCTCCACTTTTTCAATGTGCGTGATATCATCCAGGTTGATGATACCGTTCAAAGATGCTGCATAAGCAAACTCCTGTTCCGGTGTATCGTTGGAAGAAAACATAATGTCATCTCCGGTTGCACCGATCGCTTTGGAGAGCATCAGCTCTGTCATGGAAGAACAGTCGCAGCCACAGCCGTATTCTCTTAAAATCTGGATCAGAAACGGGTTTGGCGTTGCCTTGACTGCAAAATATTCTTTATATCCCTTGTTCCATGCAAAGGCTTCTTTTAAAGCTTTCGCATTTTCGCGGATGCCTTTTTCATCGTAAAGATGGAATGGTGTCGGAAATTCTTTTACAATTTTCTGAAGTTTATCGTAAGTCACAAATGGTTTTTTATTCATCGGTACGTTCCTTTCCTGTTCACTTGCATGAACACCTGCAGAATATGCTGCTGACAGATTCCTTTTTATATCTGCAACTTTAGCACGCTGCTCTGTCAGACAACAATATGTAAAAAATATAATACGGAAGCCTTTGTTTGTCAATACCTGCATGCACTTTTGAATTATTCCAGAGCCTTTTCACTGATATCTGCAAAGAAATTTTTTATCCGATGTTTTTTATCAACAAGATTATTATACTGCAAAATTGCATAATCATTCAAAATACCGCTCTGTTTTTCATTGCTCCACTGCTGAAATGTGCCATCTGTTCCCTGATAGAAGTTCGCTGTCACAACCGGATACTGCTGCTGCAGTTTTTCCAGCCAGCTCTGATAACCGGTCTTTTCAAGTCCGGCAGTATCCATCAGCAGACCACTCAAATAATTGGTACTGATCGCATCGACTTCTTTTTCCTCGATGTCGTAATTCGCCCACATGACAAACGGCACTTCGTAGCTGGTTTTCAGTTTGTCCGTTGTATCGTTTCGCGTGGCTGTGTCTTCTCCTAAAACACGCAGAACAGAGTTGGTGATATATTCTGCAGGCTGATGATCACCAAACATCAGAATGATGGTCTTTTCATCCTCATCCTGGAAATAGTCGATCAGATTTTCAAAAGCCTCATCGGTTTTTTTGATCAGGGTCAGATATTTCTCAGTTGCCTCGATCTGAACCTGATGAACCGAACGCAGATCTTCGCCGGCATCGCTGAACTGGATCTCATTTGTCAGGTCCTCATATTCTTTGCTGTAGCCTCCGTGGTTCTGCATCGTTACTTCAAATGCAAACAGTGGACTGCCTTCCTCTTTTTCTTCATAAAGCTCGATCAGCTTGTCAAAAGCAGACTCATCATCCACCCAGCCACGCAGCAACGTTGCATCCGGAAAGTCTCCGGTATCCCGGAAATACTCGCTGTCAAAGCCAAGATACGGATAAACTTTGTCCCGGTTCCATCCGGTTGAATAATAAGGATGAAGAGCTGCTGTCTGATAGCCCAGTTTTCCAAGCTGTGATGCAAGGGAGGGCATGGCTCCGTTTAAAAACTGCTGATACGGAACACTTCCGGTCGGCAGAAATGCCATCGTATTTCCGGTCAGAAACTCAAACTCGGTATTTGCCGTATTTCCGCCCTTTACCGAAACATAGAGATTGCCGCGGACGGTATTCTTTTTCAGGGACCGCCAGAACGGCATGTAATCTTCCGTTGTGTTAAAGTCTCCATAGACAGAAAGATCTGAAAATGCCTCATTCATGATCACAAGAATATTTGGCTGATCTTCCATATCCGTTTTGTCGGTATGGTTCTCTTCGCCTCCGGATGAAACGGATGTTTCCTCTGCAATCTTCTGTGCCGCATCTGTGGAATATCCCTGCGGCTTTTCAATATGCAGATACTGCAAGTTGGCAAGATACGCTACCATAAAACCATTGTTTCGGTAAAGGACATTTGGCGTAAACAGAATATCATCCAGTCCAAAAATTTCCTCACAGTTTTCTGTCTGCACATAGCTGACAAAAGCAAACATCAGTACCAAAGATACTGCAACGGAGAGCAGGCGTTTTTTCACATTTCCAAAGGAAAAGTGCATCTTTTCTCCGAGGATCGCGAGCCACAGAAATCCCATAAGTACAAAATACAGCCGCCAGGAAACATCCAGCGTATAATTATCTGCCACGCTTGCTGCCGTGCGAAGCGAATACAGATCCCAGGGCACGATTGGAGAAGAACGAAAACTGACCACAAAATAGTTGACTGTCCCTGCCAGAGCCGGAAAAACCGGTGTAAGCATAGCTCCCCATCTCATATTGCCGGATACTGCTGTTACGATCAGATATAACACCAGATAAAACAGATAGTTCAAAAAAAAGATTAACGGTGTCAGATCCCATGGCACATGGGTAAAAAACTCCATGCAGCACAAGGCTGCCGCCGGAAGTGCCAGAAACACGATCGGGCTTAATTTCTTTGGTATTTTAAAATCCCAGGCGATAAAACCGCCCGCCAGGATTGCAAGGAGCAGTGCCAGTCCTGCTTTTGCCACCTGAAATCCATCGCCTTTTACTGCCAGTATTTCTAAAATAATCATAAGAAGAGCTGCACCAAGTGCAACTCCTCTTCTCGTCTTCGACTTTGTCATCGCCTATTTTGCCTCAACCACCTGCATTACATTTGTGGAACGTCCACGGCCAGACACCATGTTGGTTGCCGGATCGCCCGCTGTAAATACAGCCAGTTCTCCTTTCTTAATCAGTTTGCGGCGTAAAATGATCTTCATGGAGTTGGTGATCATATGCCTTGTGCTGTCTTCTGTTTCACCCGGCATCGCATAGACACCCCAGTAAAGCTGCATCTTATGCTGTACAGATTCGTTTGGTGTAATCGCATAAATCGGCATTGGAGGTCTGAAACTGGATACCAGACGTGCCGTCTTACCTGACATTGTCGGTGTAATAATGCAGGCTGCCTCCAGATTTCTTGCTGTACGCACAGAAGAGATTCCAATTGCACTTGAAATTTTTGTCTTCCGATACATACTTCTGTGTGTAACATATTTATCATAATCTACATACTGTTCGGTGCTTTCTGCAACTTCTGCCATCATCTTTAAGGCTTCTACCGGATATTTTCCTGCTGCGGTTTCTCCGGAAAGCATAACAGCGTCTGTTCCGTCATAAATTGCATTTGCTACATCGCCAACTTCTGCACGGGTTGGACGTGGATTACGAATCATGGAATCCAGCATCTGAGTCGCAGTAATAACCGGTACATATTTTTCATTACATTTCTGAATGATTGTTTTCTGAATATGTGGAACTTCCTGTGGCGGAATTTCTACACCAAGGTCGCCTCGTGCTACCATAATTCCATCAGCCGCTTTGATGATTTCATCAATATTATCAACACCTTCACGGTT
>ERZ838516.3862-NODE-3862-length-12403-cov-3.103337_pt1 | contig 12403 bp, 9 predicted proteins | sample MGYA00519910_ERZ838516 | MGnify/ENA primary metagenome ERZ838516 (study PRJEB31850, sample SAMEA3708837) | human gut metagenome | biome: human gut; feature: human-associated habitat; material: faeces | place: China | collected 2014 ... | reverse complement strand
TAATGCTCAAATTTCTAATAACGAGCGTATCGAATGTACTTTTTTGCTTACAGTAAATGAAGTGGAAGATAATCGGTATAAATGCGATTTGCAAGTGCAATCGAGACGTCCGGTTTATAATGCGTCCTATTCTACGGCAATGCTTAATTTTAGGGATACGGAATTTGAATTTAATTATCAAGAGTATGAACCTTTGGTATATAATGAAAATACATTAGAGAGCAATCTTACTGCAGTGATAGATTTTTATGTGTATATGATTCTGGGATTGGATTTTGACAGTTTCTCTCCCGAAGGAGGAACGGTGTTTTTCCAAAAGGCGGAAAAAATTGTAGCGATGGGACAATCTTCTATGGAAATCGGATGGAAAGCTTTTGAGAGTAATCGTAATCGTCATGCTTTAATGTCGGCTTTTATTGAACCTCGAACTGCATTATTCCGTCAATTGTGGTACACATATCATCGGAAAGGCCTGGACGAGATGACTGTCAGTGCGGATAAGGGGCGAGCTAAAATAACAGAGGCTATCAATCAATTGAAAGAGGTTCGTTCCGAATCTTCTACTTCGGTGGTATTGCCTATATTCAGCGACAGCAAGTTGGATGAAGTAATTAATATATATTCTAAAGCCCCACAGCAAGAAAAAGAAGATATTTATAAAATTTTGATTGGTATATATCCTACCGAAAACAGTCGTTTGAAAGCAATTCGCGAGGAAAGTCGCTAATAGAATAACTATGATTCGAAAATTGTCTATTCGCAATTATGCACTCATTGATGCATTAGATATTGATTTTTATTCCGGTTTTTCAGTTGTTACGGGAGAAACAGGGGCTGGTAAATCAATTATTTTAGGAGCTCTTTCTCTTCTATTGGGGCAAAGGGCAGATAGTAAAGCTGTAAAATCTGGGGCGACAAAGGCGGTTATCGAAGGCTTCTTCGATATTTCTGCCTATTCATTACGATCGTTTTTTGAATATAATGATTTGGAATATGATCCAGAAAATTGTATTTTAAGACGTGAGATGCAGGCGTCAGGAAAGTCGAGGGCATTTATTAATGATACTCCGGTGTCTTTGGCTCAGCTTAAAGAATTGGGGGATCAATTGGTCGATATCCATTCTCAGCATCAAAACTTGCTTTTAGGAGATGGTCGTTTTCAGATGAAGGTTATAGATGTGTTGGCTCATAATGACCAAATTTTGAGCGATTATCATAAGGAATATAAAAAATATAAGTTACTTATTAAAGACCTTGAACGGTTAAAGATTGAGAATGAGAATAACCGTCAGGAAGAGGATTATATTCGTTTTCAGTTAGAACAGCTTCAGGAAATTGCTTTGGTTGACGGGGAGCAAGAAACTCTTGAGCAGGAACAGGAGATGCTTACACATGCCGAAGAAATTAAAAGCGAATTATATACTTTGTCCGGATATTTCGAATCGGAGAATATCGGAGGGCTTTCTTTAATGAAGAATATTCTTTCTGGTGTGCGCTCCTTACACCGGATTTATCCGTCTGTTGAGTCTCTTCAAAATCGTTTAGAGACACTCTATATAGAATTTAAGGATATTGCTGAAGATATAGAAACCCGATTAGAGTCTGTTTCTATTGATCCGGAAAGATTAGCAGAGGTGGAGGAGAGATTAGATGCCATTTATCGGTTACAGCAAAAGCATCGTGTTCAGACTGTTTCAGAGTTATTGGAAATTCAACGAAAGCTGGCGGCTAAACTTGAAATGATCGATAGTTCTGATGAGGCGATAAATTTGTTGGAGCAAAAGATTGCTGGACAAAAAGATGTGCTATGCCGTATGGCAGGCGAATTATCGCAAAAGCGTGCTGATGCAGCCTTGTGCTTTTCTAAAATGCTGGTTTCAGCGGCGACTCCTCTCGGAATGCCAAATCTTCGTTTTGAGGTTTTTTTTAGGACTAAAGAAGATTTAGACGAAAATGGGGCAGAGCAAGTGCAATTTTTGTTTTCTGCAAATAAAAATCAATCTTTACAGCCTGTTGCCGAAGTTGCTTCAGGAGGTGAGATTTCGCGATTGATGCTGTGTATAAAGTCGTTGATTGCAGGAGCTGTAGCATTGCCTACTATTATATTCGATGAGGTGGATACCGGCGTATCGGGAGAAATTGCCGATAAAATGGGTGTTATTATGAAAAATATGGCATGTTATATGCAAGTAATCAGTATAACACATTTGCCTCAGGTTGCGTCTAAAGGTTCATTTCATTATCGGGTATATAAATCGGATACCGATTTGGATACGGTAACCCGAATTGATTGTTTATCGGAAAACGAGCGGATTGAGGAAATTGCCCGTATGTTGAGTGGAGTCGAATTGACTGATGCTGCTTTATCTAACGCACGTGAATTGTTACGTAAATAAAAAAAAATTAAAGAATGGAAAGAAATGAAATGATTTTTGGTATTCGGGCGGTAATTGAAGCTGTTGAGGCCGGAAAGGATATAGATAAAATATTAGTGAAAAAAGATTTGCAGAGTGATTTGGCTCAAGAGCTTTTTGCCGCTGTCAGAGGACGTAATATCGTGGTACAAAAAGTGCCGATTGAGAAAATTAACCGAATGAGCCGCAAAAATCATCAAGGTGTTCTTGCGTTTATTTCTGCCATAACTTATCAGCATCTCGATGACATTGTTCCGGGATTGTATGAAGAGGGGAAAAATCCCTTTATTATCTTGCTCGATGGTATAACGGATGTTCGCAATTTCGGGGCTATTGCCAGAACATGTGAATGTGCCGGAGTGAATGCGATTGTGATACCGGAGAGAGGAAGTGTCTCAGTTAATGCCGATGCAGTGAAAACTTCAGCCGGAGCATTGCTCCATTTGCCGGTTTGTCGTGAATCATCCGTGTTTGAAGCAGTACGATTTTTAAAAAACAGTGGATTTAGAATTATTGCAGCTTCTGAAAAGGCCGTAGTCAATTATACTAATATCGATTATACAGTACCGGTAGCTATTGTAATGGGAGCAGAAGATACAGGAGTTTCTAAAGAGGTGTTGCGTTTGTGTGACGATATGGTTGCTCTTCCTCAGATGGGAGTTATAGGGTCGTTAAATGTTTCGGTGGCGGCAGGAGTCATGATGTATGAAGTCGTACGTCAACGAATGAGAGAATTATAATAGATATTCGTGAAGAAAATAAGCACAGCGCGATGCTCATTTTGGGCGTCGCGCTGTGCTTATTCTTTACTTAGGTAAAGATCCTGTCTTTTTTATATAATAAAATATATGGTGAAAGAGAGGGCTGAGAGTTTTTACTCTCGGCAAGACTATACATTCCCGACCGAATGTTTAGGAAGCCTTGCAATCGTAACGGATAGTGTCGGCGTTTTTTGTGTGTTTTAGGTATTTAGAAGGATAACAAGATTGGTAAGAAGGTAACTCTTGACCTTCTACTTATATTCCATCTTTGCAAAGGTAGGCTTTTTCTTTAAACTTCTTTCTTGAAAGAGAGAAAAGTTTTGTCCAAACGGTTGATTTATATATAATATATGTTAAATTCATAATAAAACGACAGATAAGTGTAGAATATACAATTAATTTGCGCTTTCCATTAGTAATAATAGAGACTATTCGAGCCCGTATAATTTCAATTTGTTATATAAAGTTTTTCTGTCTATTTGAAGTAGCCGTGCAGCTTTGGATTTATTATTTCCTGTTTTTTCCAATGCTTCTTTTATTAAGATCTTTTCTGTTGTTTCATTTCGTAATGGCATTGCTGTTTTTGTTTCCGAATGTTCGTATATTTCCGGTGGAAGTTCAGATAAAGAAATATAGTCTGTCGATGCAAGTAAAGCTGCCCGTTTTATAACGTTTTTCATCTGGCGTAGATTTCCCGGCCAACTGTATTGTAAAAAGATGGCAGAACATTCGGAAGTAAACCCTATTACATGTTTCCCCAATTCTTGATTTGCCTGATCTAAGAATAGATCAGCAAATAAAAGAATATCATCTTGGCGTTCTTTCAATGTCGGGATTCGCAAAGTAAATTCGTTGATCCTGTGATATAGATCTTCTCTGAAATTACCTTTATTAATAGCCTCTTCTAAATTTTCGTTCGTTGCTGTAACCAAACGTATATCGACTGTTATTTCTTGATTACTACCTATCGGTTTTATCTTTCTTTCTTGTAACGCCCGCAGGAGTTGTACTTGCACTTCATAGCTAAGATTTCCGATTTCATCCAAAAATAGAGTACCACCTTGTGCGGCTACAAAAGCTCCTGTCTTATCTGTTAAAGCTCCGGTAAAAGATCCTTTGACATGTCCGAAAAATTCAGATGCAGCCAATTCTCGAGGTATAGCTCCACAATCGATAGCAATGAACGGTTTATCCTTGCGCTTACTTAGTTGGTGTATTTCTTGTGCAATATGTTCTTTCCCTGTGCCGCTTGCTCCGTTTACAAGAACAGACATGTCAGTCGGAGCTACCAGACGAATATATTCGTATAATTGACGAGCCTGCTCGCTTTTCCCTTCCATGAATCGTGGAGGGGCAGGAACTTTAGCTGAAGATTCATTTTGATGGTTATTGACCGGAGATAATTCTGTTTTTTGCTGTAATAACTCGTTTATTTTGATTAGTAATGCTTCTGGATTAAAAGGTTTGGCAATATAATCTGATGCTCCCGATTTCATTGCCAGCACCGCCGATTGTATATCTGCATAACTCGTCATTATGATAAAAGGGGGAACAGGAAAATTTTGCTTTTTTAGCCAAGCTAACAGCATTATTCCTTCTTGATCCGGTAATCGGAGGTCTGATAATATTAGATCGAACCCTCCTTTGGATAATTGTTTCTGAGCATCAGCGACATTTCCGGTATGAGTTATATCGAAACCTTTGCGAGAAAGCCATGTTTTCAGCATTAGAGCAAATGTTATGTCATCCTCGATAATTAATATTTTCCTTTTATCCATGAAATCTATTAGTAAGTCTGTTACAAAAATAAAGGATTTTAGGAAATTTGTTTTGTTCGATCATACTTTTTTCACCTATATTATATATTGATAATCTGTCAGAATTTTCTGATAAAGTAATCTGGTCGGTTCTTTTTTTGTATTTTCTTTCGACCTGTTGTTTTAAATATAACTTCGAACAAATCTCCAGAATATGTCGAATAATGATTACCTTTATCCCATTAAAAGAAGATTGAGAAGAATGATAAGTTTTTTACAGGTAGAAGGGTTGACTAAATCTTTTGGAGATTTGGTATTGTTCGAGAATCTCACTTTCGGGATTTTTGAAGGGGATCGTATCGGTTTGATTGCGAAAAACGGAACGGGAAAGACTACGTTATTGAATATCATTACGGGAAAAGAAGATTATGACTCCGGTAATGTTGTCTATCGTAGGGATTTGCGTATCGGTTATTTACCTCAAGATCCTCATTTTCCCGAGGGTATAACAGTTCTCGAAGCCTGTTTTCATAGCGATAGTGAGGTTGTGGGTGTTATATCGGCATACGAAGAAGCTTTGATATCGGGAGATTCCGGCCGTATAGAGGAATTGGTAGAACAGATGGACCACCTGAAAGCGTGGGACTATGAATACAGGGCAAAACAAATTCTTTCGCAACTGAAAATTAATAATTTTGATCAGAAGATAGAACATTTGTCGGGAGGACAGCTAAAAAGGGTGGCTTTGGCAAATGTTCTTATTTCAGAGCCTCAGCTGTTAATTTTGGATGAACCGACCAATCATCTCGATTTGGAAATGACAGAATGGCTCGAAGAATATTTGAAGCGTAATAACATTACTCTGCTGATGGTTACTCACGACCGTTATTTTTTGGATCGAGTTTGTAGTTCGATTATGGAGATTGACAAACGGTCTTTATACTCATATAATGGTAATTATAGTTATTATTTGGAGAAAAGGCAAGAACGTATCGATGCGCAGAATGCAGAGGTTGCCCGTGCGAATAATCTGTTGCGAACCGAACTTGACTGGATGCGTCGTCAGCCTCAAGCTCGGGGTTCCAAAGCTAAATATCGTATAGATGCTTTTTATGAACTTGAAAAGAAAGCCAAACAGGAGCATGATACTGGAAATGTCAAACTCGATGTAAAGTCATCTTATATCGGATCGAAAATATTTGAAGCAAAGCATCTTTCAAAACGATTTGGAGATGTGAAAATCTTGGAAGATTTCAATTATATTTTTGCCCGTTATGAAAAAATGGGTATTATCGGAAATAACGGAGCGGGAAAGTCTTCGTTTATTAAAATGCTGATGGGACAATTGCAACCTGATAGTGGAGAAATAGAAATTGGGGAGACTGTACGTTTCGGTTATTACAGTCAAGACGGGTTGCAGTTTGACGAGCAGATGAAAGTAATAGATGCCGTACGCAATATAGCAGAAGAAATATCATTGGGAGATGGGCGACGTTTATCTGCATCTCAGTTTTTACAACATTTTCTTTTTACACCCGAAACACAATACAACTATATCTATAAATTGAGTGGGGGAGAGAAAAGGAGACTTTATCTCTGCACGGTGTTGATCAACAATCCTAATTTTTTAGTTTTGGACGAGCCGACAAATGATCTTGATATTGTTACCTTGAACATTCTTGAGGAATATCTCAGATCGTTTAAAGGATGTGTTATTGTAGTTTCCCATGATCGTTATTTTATGGATAAGGTTGTCGATCACCTGATGGTTTTTAAGGGTAATGGAGAACTAAAGGATTTTCCGGGAAATTATAGTGATTATAGAGAATGGAAGAATTTAATGGAGGAACAAAAAAAACTGGAAGTTTCCGAGAAAAATAAAAAAACGAAGAATGAAGCGAAGCAAATACGTGAAGTAACGACGACATCGAAGCGTCGTCTATCTTTTAAGGAAAAAAGGGAATTTGAGGAGCTGGAAATATTGATTCCCCGATTGGAAGAGGAAAAATCGAATCTTGAAGTAGAACTTAGTTCAGGGACTCTTTCTAATGATGAATTGTTAGAAAAATCGAAAAGAATTAGTGTACTTATCGATGAGATCGATGAGAAAACAATGCGTTGGCTTGAACTGAGTGAGATAGAAAGTTAAGCAAATATTAAAATGACAGCCGTTATTATTCCTATAATAATAACGGCTGCTTTTATTTACTCCCGATGTTTAAATTTTCTGGAAAAAAAATTTAAGCAGGCTCATGTCAGAGATGGTTTTATTTGTTATTTTCCAACCATTTTAAACGACGTTGGTCGGGTAGATGCTTTACTTTAAAATATTCAAATTTTGCATCGAAACCGTTTCCGTCTGGACTGGCGGCCATTAATCCGACCATGACAGGAGTATTATCTTGTAAATGAGCGTTTCTCATCATCGTATAAGTTTTATCGTCATACGAATAGAATATTTCTACAGCGTCGAGACGTCTGACGGCTTTTATCCACACAAAATCCGGTGTTTTGTCTAATGTAATCACACTCCAATCACTTGTTTTATGTGTTACTACGGTACTTAAATTGAATTTTCCATCGACAAATTCAACTCCGGCTTTGATGTAGTTTTCATGATCGATGCGGAGCATAAGTCCCATTTGATCGAACCTGCTTTTATAATCACCTGTAATTTTTACTTTTACCTCGAATTCTCCGCCATAAGTTGCATAATAAAAGGGCGCATCATCGACTGTGAAACCGTAATGAGATATTCTCCAATAGTCGCATTGCGGTGTGACGAACATGGTGAGGGCATTATCTTTTATTTCCCATTTTTCAGGTTCGTTGAACCATTGCATTTTTTCTAAACTTTGAGCGTATGTGCTTTGGAATATTCCTAAAGCCAAGATACCTAAAAATAATTTTTTCATCTTTCTATTATTAATTTTGTTTTAGGTGTTTTTATCTTATTATGTTCAGTTCTTCTATCAAGTGGGACGCATTTGCATATTTATCGATGATAAATAATATATATCTTATATCTGTACAAATGGTGCGTTGATAAGTTTTTTGATATTGAATGTCTCCGGTTATACCCTCCCAATTCCGGTCGAATCCGATACCGACAAGCTCTCCTTTTGAGTTCATTACAGGACTTCCCGAGTTACCTCCTGTCGTGTGAGTGTTTGCAATAAAATTTACAGGCATAGAACCGTCTGTCCGACTATAATTCCCGAAGTCTTTTTTCTTGTATAATTCTTTTAGACGAGGCGACACCACGAATTCCCAGTTGTCGGGATCTTCCTTTTCCATAACTCCGTCTAAAGTAGTATAATAACGACAAGAAATTCCGTCTGCCGGATTTAACGGAGATACGTTTCCGTAAGTTAACCGGATAGTGAAATTTGCATCCGGATAATTGGGTTTATCCCCGTTCATTTCTAAAATACCTTTGATGTAGGTGCGTTGAGCATTAGCTATTTTTATCTCATCTTGCTTTAGCGCTTTTGAAATATTTTTTGCTTCATCCCGTATTGATCGGGCAAAAGCGATCATGCAGTCCTGTTCTAAAACCTTAACGGATGGATGTTTTTTGAATTTTTCATATTGGGAGGGATTACCATATATCGATTTTTCAAATAATTCATCGACATACCTATCGATATTTCCGTTATATTTTTTGTCTATTGTTTTAAAGAATGTCGGACGCTTTTCCGGAGATATTTTTTCAGCATATAGTTTCAATAATGCTTTTGCGATTTTCTTGTCTACTTCAGGTGCGTAATCTTTATTTCGGAAATTAGAGTACCCTTTATTTATGATCTGCATAGCCGAGTCCGGAAAAATTTTCTTTCCGGATTTTTTCATTTTTTCAATTAAACTTTGATGCGTAGGAACCCGACTGAATTCAATGCTGATAAATAGAGCTTCATTGAGATATTGCATGCGTTTTTTTAGATTGGCCCTGTTATTGACAATCGTTGCTATATCTTCTGCAGCCTGTTTATATTCCGGTTTATTGTTTTGTTTGCTCCATTCCAACAACTGTTGTTGCTCTTTCTCCTTAAGAGTTACAAGTTGCTGTTGGTTTATCATTTTGTTCATTCCTTTACTGCTTTTATAACTATTGGTAGAATTGGCATATTTTCCGGAATATTGAATGCGTATTTTCGGATCTTTCAACATTTCTTCCAACATTAATTGTTGACGAAGGTCTCGTACCTCGACTCGAATGCTATTTTCTATGTCTCGTCGTTCGATGACTTCGGCCGGAGTATAGTAATGATTAGTACGTCCCGGAAAGCCCATGAGCATGACAAAATCATTTTCTTGAATACCTTGTGTCGAAAGATTGAAATATTTTTTAGGTCTTAAGGGAATGTTTTTTTCAGAATACGGGGCTGGATTACCCATACTGTCGGCATATACTCTGAATATAGAAAAATCCCCTGTATGACGAGGCCACATCCAATTGTCCGTATCTGCACCGAATTTGCCGATAGAAGAAGGTGGCGCTGCTACCATTCGCACGTCCGAATAAACTTTTTGGGTGAACATGTAGTATTGATTTCCGCCATAGAACGGTTTTATCGTAACTTCGATTCCTGGATGTTTTTTTAAAAAATCTTTGCCGATTCTCTTTTCTGCAAGATTATTCAAATATGATGCAGACAAATAATTCAACTCTTGTTTTGACGTATCTTTTTTTATCTCGTTTTGAACATAAGCCGTTACGTCTTCTATTTTGTCAATAAATGTGACGGTCAGTCCGGGATTGGGGAGTTCTTCTTCTCTGTTTTTAGCCCAGAACCCGTTGGTCAACAGATCGTTGTCGACAGAACTATGTTGCTGTATGTAACTATATCCGCAATGATGGTTAGTCAAAATCAACCCGTTGGGGGATATGACTTCCCCGGTACAACCTCTTCCGAAAATCACAACGGCATCTTTCAGAGATGTGGAGTCCGGGTGGTAAATGTCTTCGGCACAGATATCTAATCCGAGACCTTTCATTTGTGATATGTTTTGTTGGTTTAAGAGAGGAAGTACCCACATTCCTTCATCTGCCTTTGTAGAAAAGAAAGAAGAAGAAAAAAGCAATAGAATAAAAAGAAAAATTTTTTTCATAGAGGAGAAAATCTGATTTGTATATTCGAGGCGAAGATAAAAATAAAATCATCCCGTTCCAAATAGCGGAGCAGGATGATTTTTTGTATGAAAGAATATCAAAATTCCAATATTTCAGATTGCATAGAAAGGACATCTATTGTAAACAGCCGGTTACGTAACGGTTTTCCGCATCCGGTGATCACTTTAATGGTTTCCGAAGCCTCTATACATCCGATAATACCGGGGACTACACCTATGACACCGTTTATTGTGCGGGGTTTAGAGGTCAGTTCTTGTTCGTCGGGGTAAAGATCTCGGTAAGTCATACCACCTTGATAATTGAATACGGACGCTTGACCGAAAAATTCTCCGATTGTTCCGTATATATAAGGCTTTCCTGCTGCAACACAACAGTCGTTTATCAGATAACGTGTAGCGAAGTTATCGCACCCGTCTATAACCAGATCATATTTCTCGACTAAACTCATCGCATTTTTTTCTGAAAAAAACTCTTGATATGTATCGATTTGTATATTTCCTGACAGAGCCTGAAGGCGACGTTTCGCACATTCTACTTTCGGTAATCCTATTTCTTGTTCGGTGTATAGCACTTGTCGTTGTAAATTACTTTCTGAAACAACATCGGCATCGATTAATCCGATACGTCCTATTCCTGCTCCTGTAAGATAAAGAGATATAGGAGAACCCAATCCTCCTACACCCACTAATAGTACCGATGCTTCAGAAAGTTTCTTTTGTCCTTCGTTCCCGATTTCGGGAAGCATAATTTGACGGCTATAGCGTTCCATATTCGTTTAATTTATCTATCGAATATCTCATCCCAATCTTTCCATACAACTTCATATCCTTGCTGTTTGATCGCTTTTTCGACCTCTTCGGGGGATCTTTCGTCACTGACTGCGAATTGTTCCAAAGCTTGAGGATAAGTAAAATATCCACCCGGTTCGGTTTTTGACCCTGCGCTCATCGATGTGACACCAAGAGTCGTAATATTGTTCCTGAAGTTGGGGCTTTCTCGTGTAGAAATCGATATATCGACATCATGATCGAAGATACGATACGCAAAAATCAGTTGAGCCAGTTGTCTGTCGGTCATTACTACATTCGGCTGGAAATGTCCTTCAGAGGGACGCATACGCGGAAAATTTACACTATATTTCGTTTTCCAGTAGTGTTTTCTCAGATATTGTAAATGTATGGCCATCATAGTCGTGTCGGTACGCCAATCTTCCAGTCCGATCAATACGCCCATTCCGATTTTATGGACTCCTGCTTGCCCCATGCGGTCAAACCCGTTTACTCTCCACTCGAATTTCGATTTCATTCCTTTGGGATGATATACCTTATAACGATCTTTGTTATAAGTTTCTTGAAAGCATACCACACCATTTAACCCTGATCGGGTCAGTCGATAGTATTCTTCGCTTTTCAGAGGCATTACTTCTATTGTCAAATTCGAAAAATAAGGGCGGGCAAGCCGTAAAGCGTTTTCAAGATAATCGACACCTGCGTCACGGGGATTTTCTCCTGTCACTATCAATAAATTTTCAAATGGCCCGATTCTGCGTATGGCCTTGCATTCGTTGACAATTTCTTCATCCTTCAATATGACTCGTTTTATCGGGTTATCATGTTGAAATCCGCAGTACACACAATGATTTGTGCAGGAATTTGTAATGTATAAAGGTACATACATTTGTATCGTTTTACCGAAACGTTGTTGGGTGTACATGCGGCTTAGAAATGCCATTTTTTCAAGATATTTATCTGCTGCCGGAGAAATTAGCGCCATAAAATCGTCTATTTGCAAATGCTTTTTATTTAAAGCTCTTTCTACATCGGCATCTGTTTTGGCATAGATCTGTTGTGTGATCTCATCCCATGAATATTTTTCTAATTCTTCAGAAAATAACATATACTTATTTTTCTTTTTTATGCAATGAATTGATTCTTTTGAGAATGTTTTTTCGGGTACATCGTACACCAACCGAATAATATTCCGGTTCGGCATTCTCCAGATAAACTTTTAGTTCACGTAATAACTCCTGTTCTTGCATACACAATTTATAGGCTAATTTCATGTAAAGAGCCTGTACCGCAATGCTTTCACCGGGAGATAGCATATGATTGATACAATAATCGAAAAGGGTAACAGGGAAATCCCCCGTTACCGGCAATTGATATAATATAGACAGTCGCAACCGCTTTATTCCGTCGTGAGGAGAGTCCGGGAGTTCCTGTATCAATTGTTCGTAATAGGGGACGAACCATTCAGGATACATTTTACATAACTTTTCACATGCCCAAGTTGCTCGCCATGCAATTTTTATTTCGCTGTCTTTAGTTAATTGTATTA
>ERZ838516.3831-NODE-3831-length-12516-cov-3.856753_pt1 | contig 12516 bp, 14 predicted proteins | sample MGYA00519910_ERZ838516 | MGnify/ENA primary metagenome ERZ838516 (study PRJEB31850, sample SAMEA3708837) | human gut metagenome | biome: human gut; feature: human-associated habitat; material: faeces | place: China | collected 2014 ... | reverse complement strand
GTTTTATTTTCAGATGCGCCTTTCTTGACAGAATATCTTTCTTTTGTTATCATAAGCATAAGAGAAGGATTGCCACCTTTCGCAGGGCGGCTAGTCCAAGTAGTTGGTTTTAGCCGTCTAACTTCGCAGGTTAGGCGGCTTTTTCATTATTTCTTGTTGTAAAACAAGGAAATAACTCCGATGATTACTAAGCAAAAAGTAAATAACCCTTCGTATGTAACCATAAGCGTCACCTCCTTTACGGGAAGTGACTAACCGCCAGTTGGCAATCCTTCATTTATACCATACCATAAATTTCATTTTTCGACAACTACAGCCATCTCCAACGGGGCTGTATTTTTATTTTGCTGACATTCCCCGTCCAACTAATTTCGTTTTTCCCGACCTCAAATCTCGGAAACTCCACACCACCGTATTTGCCGTTTTGGTTGGCGTTCCCCTTAAATACCTCCATCATTTCGCTGTCAATGGTGATGCTTTCCTGCACGCCGTGCAGGGGGAAATCTGCCCCATTGATAGTAAGCGTAATATCCCCACTGCCGTAAACCGTGATAATCGGTTCACTGTAGACCGTACCACTGTTGCGGATGGTGGTCGGGGCGGTCAGTTCCAAAACATCCCCAGCGGCATTGACACTGTATTTGAATGGTTCAACGTCAAACTGTACCAAAAATTCATTGATATTTTTCAGAATACTGCCAAACTCAATCTGATTTTTGATGTACGCACGGTATACCTTGTCTGGTTCACTGGAAAAAATAACCTCTCCGAACCCAGTCAGCCAACCGCAAACTTCGTCAATTTGCCCCCTGTCCATCACATGACATTCGGCATCCTTTGTGTAGTTCTGGTAGGTCTTTTCGTCCTGATGCAAAACACCATTCCTGCCACTGACTTTGATTTCGTTAACCTTCCGCTGCGGAATGAAAATAGAGGGTGCTTTCAGCATCACTACGCCCATATCCAGTGAATTGACACCATTCCAGATAAAATATTGATACATCAAACTGCACCCCCTACCGCACTTACTCGCCGTTTCCTGTAAAATTCCATTTCACGCATGAAATCCTCTGTGGTTCTTTCGTCTTTGTTTTCAACAGTGCCGATATATACGTTGAAATTTTCTGTTTTCGCTACCGTTTCGCCTCTGCGGTATCTGTCCGCCTCAGGCTGTGTCAGTACCCTTTCGCCTTTATGCAAAATCGCACGGTATCCGTCAAACGGCACTTCTCGCAGACCTGTTCTGTGACTGCCGTCCGAACCGCCGCCGCCCATGCCTGCCTCTTCCTTCGCCGCCCGAATGGCATCCCGAATCGCCTTTGTAATGGCATTTACAATACTGCTTTTGCCATCCTTGATACCCTCTGCAACACCGTCTGTTAATGCCTTGCCAACGTCATTGAAATCATCCGCATAGCCCTTTGCCTGTTCCACTGCGTTCATTGCCAGTTCTTCCATTTCCTCAGAATAGAACTGCTGTGCCGCTTCATTCGCCAAACGCCGCTTTTCCTCGAATTTCTCGACATATTCCTCAAATTTTCCGACCTCGAGCCTGTCCAGTTTCTCCGTAAAATCAAGCGCATCCTCAATATTCATATCCGCAATCTCGGAAAGCAGTCCGCCGGAAAGACCTTTCTCCTTCAGCTTTTCAATCTGTTCGTTATACTGCTGAATTTTCTTGATGCTTTCATCCAGATCTGTCAGCTTGAAAATTTCTTTTTCGCTGTTCTCGTCCTGCACTCTGGTAAACAGCTCGCCGTAATCAAACAGCTTATCGCTCAGGCTGGATTCCTTCTGCTCGATTGCCGCCAATTCAGACTCATATTTCTGCTTGAATTCCTGTAAAGCGGTCAAACGCTCCTGCAGCTTCTTCTGCTCTGCCTGCTTCGCCGCCTCCAGCTGCTTTTTGTTCCAGTCCTTTTCGATTTTGGCAATTTCGTCCAGAATGGATTTTCTGTTCTTTGGCTCGGCTTTTTTCAGCTCCGCCTGCTTCTTTGCGAGATTTTCCTTGTACTGCGCCAGTTCTTCCTTGGCGCGCTCGTCCTCCGCCTCCTTCTGAATTCTGGAGATTTCAGCATTTACCGCGTCAATCTCATCCGCAATCACATCCTTGATTTTCGCAGTTGCCTTCTGTGCCGCCTTAGCTGCTGTGTTGTCGTTCATCATGCCATTCGCAAGCCCTTCCATCACAAAGCCGCCAATCATTTCAGACCATTTCGAAGGAGAATGGGTATCGAAGCCATCCTTGCCGGTAAACCAACTCTTGATTTTATCGACTACGCCTTTGACCTTGCTTTTCAGCCATCCGACCTTATCATTGATACCATTCCACAGCCCCATCAGGAAGATTTTGCCGATACTGACAAAATCCGAAACCTTACCGCTGAACCACGAAACCAGTTCGCTCCATGCCGCCTTGATATCACTCACGGCATTTTTATAGTAGTCAATCCCACTCTGGAACACGCCGATGATTGTATTGATTGCGGCATTGACCTTATTTCCGACCGCATCAAAAACGGCGTTGACCTTATTTCTGAATTCCTCGGAAGTATTATAGGCATGAATCAGCTTCAGCACCAATGCCGTAATAACCGCAATCACAATCGTTACAGGTCCACCAATAGCGGCAATCGCAATCTTGACCGTACCAAAAGCCGTAGCCACCGCAGGGGCAACCGTCATAATCGCTCCTATGGATTGTATCAGCGTGCCGATGATAATTATCACAGGGCCAAGAGCCGCAGCCAATAAACCGATTACAACAACAGTTTTCTGCTGCTCTTCACTCATACCATTCAGTTTGTCCATGAAATTTTGCAGATGGGTGACAATATCTCTAATGACAGGCATCAGAATTTCACCAACGGAAATTGCCAACTCGTCCAGCTGGCTTTTTAATATTTCCAGCTGTCCCGGCAAATTATCCTGCATGGTATCCGCCATGTTTTTCGCCGCACCGTCACAGTTATAGACTGCATCAGTCAGTTTATTAAAGTCTGCATCCGATGCGTTTACAATAGCAAGCATCCCCGCAAAACTTTCTTTCCCGAAAATCGTAGATGCCGCTGCCACCTGTTCTGCCTCAGATAATCCGCCCAGACTACTGCGAAGATTATTGACAACCTCGCCGAAGGATTTCATTGTGCCATCGGCATTTGTAAGGCTGATACCATATTGTTTCATGGCGGCTGCTTGCGCATCCGTAGGTTTTGCCATGTTCGCAAGTGCCGTTTTCAAGCTTGTCCCTGCAACCTCTGCCTTGATACTTGCATTTGCCATCAAGCCGATCGCCAAAGACATATCCTCTACACTATAGCCTAATGCACCTGCTACAGGAGCTACCTTCTGGAATGTAGAACCCATCATGCCTACATTCGTATTTGCGTTACTGGATGCCTGCGCCAGAACATCCGAAAAATGCCCTGCATCTGCTGCACTCAAACCAAACGCAGTCAGTGCATCCGTCACAATATCCGAAACAGAGCCCAGATTTTCACCGGATGCAGCGGCAAGGCTCATAATACCCTCAATGCCGTTCAGCATATCTTCGGTTTTCCACCCTGCCATAGCCATATAGTTCATTGCCTCTGCCGCCTCGGATGCGGAGAATTTCGTCTGTTCCCCCATTTCCCTTGCCTTTTTCCGCAGGCGTTCCAAGTCCTCACCGGATGCACCGGAAACAGCGGCAACCTGACTCATGGCGGCATCAAAATCCGCGGCAGTCTTTACAGCAGCAGCACCCAGCCCTACAACAGCACCTGTAACAGGCAGTAGCTTTTTCCCTACTCCTTCAACTTTTCCGCCGACATCCTGCATCTTTTCCCCTGCCGCCGCAATCTGCTGTGCAGACACACTGCCGAAATTCTTCATTTCCTTAGTAAGGTTTTTCAGGCTGTTTTCCGTTGTGGAAATCTCCCGTACCAGACGGCGGTATTGCTCCTGATTGACCTCCGTACCGTTTGCCATGTCCTTATCGGCTTTTTCCTTCGCCGCCTTCAAGGCATCCAGTTTGGTTTTTGTTTCCGATACGGATTTTGTCAAAAGCTCCTGTTTCTGCCGCAGAAGGTCTGTGTTTTTTGGGTCATGCTTTAACGCCTTATTGACATATTTCAGCTCATTCTGCAAATCCTTTGCGGACTGGGTCAAATCCTTCAAGCCGCTTTTAAATTTCTTGGTATCCGAACCAATCTCAATGGTAATGCCCTTAATGTTCCCCATGCTCTGCCCCCTTTCCGAATTTTTCCCTCAATGCCCTTCTGTCCGGCTCGGTCTGCTCCAAAAGCCAGCACTCCTCCAGATATTCCCGACCACTTTCCGTCTGCTGTAAATTGAAAATAAACGCATCCCGCTGCAATCCCAGATAAACATCTATCGGCAAATGCTCGATTTCCAAAAAATTCAAATGTGCATAGTCCATCACTGTTTTTTCGGATAACGAAAATATGTTGTAATGCAAATCGTCCTCGTCAGTCGGCATAGAGGGTATTTTTAGTTTGGGTCAGACACAACACCTTTTACAAATTTCAGATAATCCTTCAGCAGCTCCACTGCATCCTCAAAATCAAACATTGCCGAAATCTTCTGGAAGCTGTATTTTTTCTTTTTGTTCTGGTTGATGATGGCGGTCAGCAGCTCATAAACATCGTTGACGTTTTCCATATCCTGTGCCGCTACCAGCTTGTCAAACATTTCCTTGTCTGGCATTGGCAGGATTGCCACAAAGCCATCATGCAGCTTAACCATGTATTTTTTCTTTTTTCTCGTTGTAAAATCTAACATTCCTTTTCCACCTCACAAAAATGAGGGGCTGTTATGCCCCTCTCCTCACGCAATACTCGTGTCCGCTTCCTTATACAGAATCAGCGTGCCTTCATTATCCTGTGGCTGTGCCTTAAATTCCGCATTGATGACAGTTTCCTTATCCTTCGCAAAGGACAGCTCAAATCCTGCTTCATTGCTGCCGACGATGGTCACACGAATGTCACCGTCCGTCTTATCCTCATGCACGAAATGCAGAACGTATTTCTTGCCGTCGTTGTTGCTCAGACCGCCGATTTTGACCGTTCTGGTCTTTTTGGCTGTATCCTCTGTCACTCTGGCGGTGGGTGTCAGCTTTTTCAGCGTTTCGCCGTTCCATGTCATTACGCCACTTTTCAAAATTGCTTCTTCGTCTGTGATAATTTTCTTGGAAACGAAATTCAAATCATCCTTCGCTTCGTAAAATGTCGGCTTGTAGGTCAGTGTCGCACCGCCCCGAATATAGCCCAACAGCTTAGCCTCAACCTCAATGGCTGCATCCTCAGGCAGTTCCCCTGTAAATTCATCCACATACAGCTTGCCGCTGCCAAGTACAATTCTTTCCATTAGTTTTCCACCTTTCTTGTAATGTCAAATGCAAATGATACCAGATACATTTTTTCTTTCTCGATGTAGATTTCCGTTGCATCGTAACGAATCCCAACAGAATCCAACGCCTTTTCAATTTTTTCTTGGTTGGCAAAATCCTTTCTTGCCGAATAAAATTCTACCAAGTAGCTATCTTTTCGCAGGAAGTTTCTGCCATCCGAACCCCAAGCAGTTTCTCCGTCCTTCAGATAGACGATGTAGGGAAGCGTTGGGTTTTGGTCTGCCTCATAAAAATAGACCTCCAGACCTGTACTGCGCAGCAGCTTGTATAACTCACTTTGCCGCATCCTCTATTGCCTCCCTTACCTTTTTCTCGTATTCCCGAATGACCTGTTCTTCTACTGGCTTAATATGTGGGATTGCCTTTGTTCGCTTGCCGTTTGCCGTCACATGACCATGCTCCAGAAGATGCGTCAGCCGATACCGTTTTTTATTGTGAATGATGTATTTTGCATTTTCGCCGAGACCACCATCTTCTCTTGTCACGCCCCAGCTTTTAGCATATTTACCTGTTCTTTTGGGGCTGGTCTGCTGCAGCTGCTTTGCGGCGGCGTTTGCAACGGCTTTTCCGCAAGCATCTGCGTTTTTCACAATCTCCGTTTCATATTCGGAAAGCAGTTTTGCAATCTCATCCGATAAAGCATCAGCCTTTATGCTCATATAGACCACTCCTTACCTCGCAGTAAAGCTCTGTGTGATGGAAATCGTTTCGGAAACGATACACGCTGTACAATCTGCCCCTAAACCGCAGGACTTCTTCCTGTTCATATTCGCCGTATGGAATCCGCAGACACAGGGCAGGGCGTAACCCTGTTTCTCTGCATTTGAAAAATTCGCTTTGGTTGATGGGCAATTCCTCCGCAAACACTTCTCGTTCCTCGTAAAACGTCTGCTTCATGCCGATTTCGTCCCTTATCGTTTTTTCTACCAACAACGTCACAACCTCGTTATACATTGTACTCACCACACAAACTTAATCCGTTTCTCATGCCCTTGTAGGCCTTTTCATAACGCTCACCCTCACCCATGAAGTCATACTGCCATTTGAGGTACAGCTCAAACACCTTTTGAATTGCGGAATCCTCCTCGTTAATGACAGTAATGCCGACACGCATCATGTCTTTTTTGCAGGCATCCACGTTGTACTGAATTTCTTCATCCAGTTTGTTATGTGAAATGCGCAGTGCCGTTTTCAGTCTCGCTAAATCTGCCATCCCTTACGCCTCGCTTTCCACAATCTCCACAGTAAATTCCACATCTCCTGCGGATGTTGCCACTGTAAAGGTTTCAATGCCGACAGGGAATTTCTCCAGATAAGCCTTTTTCAGCACAACCGCAGTGCCGCCAGAAACAGACCAGTTCGCCCCGCCTTCCTTTGGCACATCTGCGCCGTTATGCAGCAGAGCTATAATGGTCTGACCGCTTTCGGTAGCCGTTACGGTAATATCTGCATAATTTTCACTGTCTGTGCGCTTATCAAACGTGCCGCCGCTTACTGCGTTACTTTTTTTTTAAGGATCAGTACGCCATTAGGGTCCGCCAGCTTCCCGTCACAAACCAGAGTGACCTTCACTTTTTCCTGATTGTTGTCGTTATCTCTCCAGCGGTCGGTGCGCATCTGCATATTTGTATTGATGATGTAATCATTCAGATTCACAAACACACCGAATACCTCGCCGTCGGATGCCGCCGCAAAGCTTTCCAGCACATCCTCCTCTGTTGTGATAACCTCCTTGCCGCCGAATCTGTAGGTTTCGCCCTCGGTAATGCCGTAGTTTACTCTTGCAATAGGCTGACCTGTGGTATCTACCATACCGTCAATCTGTGCATCAAAGGTACCCTGTGCAAATACGAACACGCCGTTTCTGTATGCTTTTTTCATCTTGGCGAATACCTTTTCCTTCCAAGCCTTCCAGCTTGCGACATCCTCCGCCGTCATTTCAATCACGTTGCCTGCGGGCACTCTGCTATCCTTCGTAATGCCAAGCATCTGACCGCTGCCTGTGCCGGCGATAATGCCCTTATCCAGTGCGGCAATGATAGCCTCTACCGCCAGAGGAACAAACATTTCGGTAAACTCCGCAAAATCAACCACATTTGCAATCAGGCTTTGTGCGATTTTGCATTCCAGACCGTAATAGCTGAAGGATACCTTTGTTTTGGCGGTTACCTTCTGGTCTGTGGATGCAGAGCCGTCCGCAACCCAGCTTGCCGTAGGACACAGGGACAGGATAGGGATTTCCACGCCGCCCTGTACGTTTGTTTTTCTTACTCTCGCATACAGCTCGCCATGCGCTTTCAGCTCTCTGATAAATTCCTTCATTACGGTTGTGGGAATCACCGCTGTGGTTTCCGTTATCGTAGTTACGGCGTTCTGCAGCTTGCCTACAATGGCATCCTTGTACTTGATGGGCAAAGCCTCGCCGCGGCATACCAGATTCATGAAGGCGTTTTTGTATTCGTCTGTATCGAACACATCTTTTACTGCTGTGTTGCCTGTGGAGCCGACCACGCCGTCCGGATGCGCTGTCCCTCTGCCCTGCATGGCGGCAAGGTTTGCCTGCGCCGTCGCAAAGGCTTCATACGCGTTATCCAGCCGCTCCACCTCTTCCATTCTTACATTTGCACCCTCTACATCACCGTTCTGCAGCAATTCCTCCGCAGCATTGTAAAGGGCTTCTCTCTGTGCTCTGTAATCCTCGTAATTTTTAAACTTCATGCTTCATTTCTCCTTTCAATCTGAGTAATTTTAATTTTGCAGTTACAGTTTTAACTTCTGCGTTTTCCTCTCCCCTTGCAGGAAGAAGATCCTTCAGCTTATGAATGGTCTGTGCGGACAGCACACCGATACCATTGGTCAGCGTCGGCGCAGATGCAAACATAACCTCATCCACAAAGCCATATTCCACCGCCTTCTGCGCATCCATCCACGTTTCCGCATCCATGATGCCAAGCAGCTCCTCCATGGTTTTACCTGTCTTTTCCAGATATGCCGCTGCGACCGCTTTATTTGCTGTCTGCAAAATCTCCGCCTCCTGCTGCATATCGTGAAAATCCCCTGTGGCATAGCCGGAAACATTATGCACCATAAACAATGCCGTCGGGCTGATTCTGGAATGTCCTGCCTGCGCTATCACAGAGGCGGCACTTGCCGCAAGCCCGACAATGTGAATTTCCACATCCCCCGAATACGCTCTTAAAGCCGTATAAATTTCACTGCCGGCAAACACATCCCCGCCGCCGGAGTTGATTTCAACGGTAATCGGCTCGCCGTTTGCCTCTGCAATGGCATTGCCAATATCCTTCGGGCAGGTTGCCTCCATGCCGAACCATTCATAAATCCACTTTTCGCTGTTTCTAATGATTGGTCCCTTTACCTCGATTTTCTTCATTCTCCCTCACCCCCTTCCATAAAGCCTGTGTCCTTGCGTCTAAGCAGCTTATCGCCGCCATCCACAGGTGCCATGTTAAGTACCGCTCTGACCTCGTTCGGTGTCATAATGCCCCTGTCAACGTACTGCACCAGTTCCAGCTTTGTTTTCATGCTGGCAAAGGTCAGATTAGAGCCTTCAAAAACAATCTTGTTTCCAAATGCCCGTTCCCTTCTGGTAAACAAACGGCTGCTATAAACCGCACTCATCTGCGTAATCATCGGCTCAATGGCACTTTCGTAATACGCAATCCATTCATCCTCGGTATAAAGAGAGCTGACAATTTTCTCATTCGTGTTAAAAAAATCATAGATCCGCTTGATGATGCGGTCGGTCTGTGCGGCGTTCGGCACATAGTCCTTCGGTTCAATCCGCTGCACATCCGCCTTACTGTCCACGCCCGCTGCGCCGAAGGTTTCACTCTCCACAGAAAGATAGGTATCCGCAAATTCCTGCACGTTTTTCCTTACGTCATCCGGTCGCATGGCATTTGTAAAGCGCAACAGCCAGCGAATCACACCACTGTTCTTGATAGCCTTCACAAAGCCCTGATCCATAATGCTGACGCACTCCATCAGCTGAGAAAGTGCCTCCATCGGACTTTCCCCGAAAATATCATCCTCATTGAAATCATCACGCAGATGAATGATATCACTGTATGGGAAGGTGCTTTCCCTGCCGTTCAGAAAAACGAACCGTAAAAACAATTCGTTGTCCTTGTAAAAAGCCTCCGCCCCCGAACAGGGAATGGGATACAATTCTATCGGCTTTTCAAATTCATCCCGTACAATCAGAATAAAAGCGTTATGGTTCAGTGCCAGCTGGTTTGCCACCTTCTCCTGTAACATCTGCCCGCTCATCAGCGGATTAGGCTCCTCCAGCAGAAAACGGATATAGGCATCCGGATTGACCTCTACCCGCTCCCCCTCCTGCGTTCTCGTAGTACGGATATGCTTTGCAACCGCCTTACCGATGGCTTTTGTTTTCGGGCGGATACAGGCACGCACCACATCGGAGTGGTAAAGCCTGCCGTTCCACGCATAAAAGCCGTTTCCCCTCTCCTGCACCATCTTAAAAGTTTGCTTGCTCATTTTTTGCACAATTCTGTTCCAGAAACCCATTTTTTCTCACCCCCTTAAATCAGACTTTCAAATTCATCTCTTTTATTGCAATACACCACATAGGCATCCAGAAGTGCCGCTGTGCCGTCAATGCGCCTTGTGCGCTCATCGCTCTTAACAGGCTGCACGTTGCCGTTGACATCCTTCTTTTCCTCGGTGTTAATCAGACACCACTTATCAATCGGATTGTTGTTGTAGACGATTTTCTTTTCTTGGAATTCCGCTTTTAAATCCTTCATCGGCTGTGACAATGTCAAAACGCCCTGCCGAATTTTAACCATGACGTTTCGCCCAAACTCTTGCTCAAATGCCGCCAGCAGCTCATCCGAGATATGCCAAGGGTCATAGCCGATATAAAGCGGATAAATGTCCTCCTTATCCCGCAGTTCACAGAACCAATCCAGAATTACCCGCTTATTCACGCGCCGACCTTCGCAGGTGCGCATCAAGCCCTGCGACACCCATAAGCTGTACGGCACGCCGTCCCGTTCCCTTCGGTCTCCTCGCTCCTCCTGTTGGTCCAAAACCGCCTGCGGAATCCAGTACATCTGCTTAATGTAAAGCTTATCATCCCCACGCCGTTTGCAGATTGCCTTTGCAGCGTTTAGGTCAATGCTGTCTGCGGCATCAAAGCCACCAATGCAATATCTAAATTCTCCGCCCTCCGGCAACAGCTCCTCATTGTTTAAGTCCTCAAACGTCAGCCATGCGGACTGCGCCGTCTGCGGAATATTGAAATCCTTTACCAGAACCGTCGGCTTGAAGGATGGGTCATTCTTCGCCTTCTGCACCATTTCCTCCAGATATTCCTTTTTCTTGATGGTGCCAAGACCGGGATTTGCCTTTATCCACATCTCCGGTTTGTCCCATTCGGAAGCATCGTCCAGCTCATAGATAAACGGCAGAAAGCGCGGTGCTTTTATTTTCCCGTCCAGCACCTTTTTTGCGTATTCATACTGCGCATCAAAGATGCCGCTGCGGACAAAGCCGTTTGTGGTAATACAAAAAAGCAATGGTTGTTCTCTCGCACCCATTGCCTGTTTAATCAAATCATAGATATCTCTGTTTTTAATTGCTGCCAACTCATCAATGATGGCCCCATGCACATTCAAGCCGTCCAGACTGTTTGTGTTGCTTGCCAGTGCCTTAATAAACCCAAGATTGGAAGGCGCATATAAATCCGCAGCACGTTTGCGGATATGCTTCCGCAGGGTCGGACTTTGCCGCACCATCTTGTAGCACGCATTGAACCCCAGCTTTGCCTGGTCAAGCATCGTTGCGACGTTGTAAATCTCCGGTGCACCCTCTCCGTCATTCAGCAGTAAATCCGTTTCCACGGCGGCACACTCGGTTGTTTTTCCGTTTTTTCGACCTTCCACAATCATTACTTCGTTGTACTGTCTGAGGTTATTATCATCCACAAAGCCGAAGATTGCCTGTAGCCTTGCCTTCTGGAATAGTTCAAGCTGTAACGGCTGTCCCAGTTTGCCTGTCGGCTGCTTGCAGAAACGCTCAATAAATGCGATATGCCACTTTGCAACCTCATAATCGAAATGAAATTCTCCAGGGCTCGCAAACTGATTCAAAAGCATTTCACTGACCCGCTTCATTTTGTCGCAGGCAAGAATCGTGCCATCATAAAGTGCGGAAAAATATTGTTCGAATTCCGTCATTTGCTACCACGCTCCCGCTGGAACAAAACAAGCTCATCCGCCGCCGCTTCATCCGTTTCGGGCATCAGATCCAGAAGCTGCTTGATTACACTGGAGTAATTTTTAATCGTCGCGGTGTAGATTTCAACCTCGGGGGCTTTCTTCGTCCCCCACTGGTTTTCGCCGTTCTGGTACTCCGAAATATATCCCTTCTCCTCAATGTCCGTTTGCAGATGCTCCAGCTGCTCCGCCATAAAGGCAGCATTGTCTATCAGCTTTTCCACAATTTTCTTTTTATTTTCCGGAATTTCCTTGAAGATGCGCTTCAATTTCCGCATTTCCGCCGCTTTGATTTTTCCTTTCTCCATTTTCTCACTTCCTCTCTTTTCCGCCCTTATACTACACCCCCCACGCGCACGCACGCCCGTTGAAACAGTAGTCCACTCCTCGGTCTCCGTACTGCCAAACCAAAAATAAAAATAGGGGGGGCTATTCCATTTTTCTTTTGTCTATCGGCTGTCCCTCCGCATCGAATCCACAGCAGCATCCCTTCCGTTGGACGAAGTGTCCTTCCTCCTCGTCATGACACGGCTTGCAGACGTATTGCAGGTTGTCAAATGATAGTGTGATGTTTGGGTCTGTGATGTTCGTCGGTGTCAGCATTTCCTTGTGATGAACAATGTAGCCCACACGTTCTCCGCATATCTCACACATTCCGCCATCCACCATGATGCGACTGTCTATGTATGCTCGCCTGCACTTCCTCCACGCCGCCGAGTTGTAGAAGCCTTTTGCAAATTCCTTCATCGTCTTTCTCCTTTGCCGCAAATAAAAAATCCCGATAAGCATTGTAGCTATCAGGATTTCTTTTGATTTATTTTGATATTTCTATTGACATTTACT
>ERZ838516.3828-NODE-3828-length-12535-cov-13.062019_pt1 | contig 12535 bp, 8 predicted proteins | sample MGYA00519910_ERZ838516 | MGnify/ENA primary metagenome ERZ838516 (study PRJEB31850, sample SAMEA3708837) | human gut metagenome | biome: human gut; feature: human-associated habitat; material: faeces | place: China | collected 2014 ... | reverse complement strand
GGAATGACAGATGAGATGATTGATTATATGGCTAAGACTATTAAGGAAGCTGTTAGATAATATTTTAATAAAGAACTGAGTGAGTATAATGATAGAATCAAAAAAGGAAATGAAACAGTGGATTGAACTTGAAAGAAAGATATAGATAAAAAGAAATTATCCATCAGGAGTAAAGAAAAAGGTCTTTCGGAAAGAACTTTTATTTCAATCAGTATTAAGACATGCAGAATATTATTCAAATGTTAAAGGTGCATCTAAAATTATAGGCATTTACTGGAAAATATTATTTAAGATAATGAGTTCAAGACATAATGTCATGATACCACTAAATGTATTTGGAAAGGGGCTGTTAATTGCTCATTTGCAGAATATAGTGGTTTCATCAAATTCTACTGTTGGACGAAATTGCTGTTTATTTCATGGAACAACTATTGGAATATCATTAGGAAAAGATGATAATGGAAAGTGTCCAGTGATTGGTGATGGTGTAACAATATGCGCAGGAGCAGGTGTTTTTGGTGATATACAAATTGCAGATGATGTAATGATAGCTTCTAATGCTGTTGTAGTTAAAAATATTGAAACTTGTGGAGCTGTTGTAGGTGGAGTGCCAGCAAAGATTATTGGTATGAATTCAGGCTGGAATATGAACCAATTTGTTAAAGGCATAGAAGAGGAATAAGGAGACTACCAATGAATATTGTTTATTATAGTAGCGATTTATTTTCGGAGATGTGTGGAGTTGCTATACAATCTTTATGTGAAAACAATAAGGATGCCGATGATATAAATATATATGTAGTTGAAGATAACATATCGGATGAAAATAAAAAAAGATTAAATAATATTGTACAACATTTTTCAAGAAAGATTTTTTTTATAAAGAAACCAGAACAGAAAGATTTGTATCCAGAAGTAAAGTATGATTTGGGACATACATATGCAAGAATGGCTTTGGCAGAGATATTACCTTCAAATGTTGACAGGGTATTAAGCCTGGATAGTGACACACTTGTATTGGATTCTATACAGGAAATGTACAACACAGCTTTTGAAAAAGATCAGATTGTTGCAGGTGTATATGATTGTGTAGGCACGGCAATACAAAAAAGAGTTTTACAGGCGTCAGATTCGATGAAATATTGCAATGCGGGTGTATTATTGATTGATTTGAAAAAATGGAGAGAAAAAAACATAGGTCAGAAACTTGTAGATAAAATATTACAGGGTATAGAGAATAATGAAACAATGTTTTTTTTAGAACAGGATATATTGAATATAGTTTTAGATGGACATATTAAGTTGTTAGAACCACAATATAATATGCTTACATCTATATACATATTTGGTTATGATGAAATTATAAAAATGAAAAAGCCAGTCGAATATTATACCAAAAATCAAATTATAAGGGCAAAGAAAAAGCCGGCAATAATTCATGCAACTACATGTTTTTATGTGAGGAAACGTATGTGGATAGAGAAGAGTGACAGTCCATATGCTGTTTTATATGCACAATATCGAAAAGAAACCGAGTGGAATCACATGGAATTTTGTAAAGACACAAGAGGCTTGAAAAAGAAATTATATGGTGGAATATGGCATATAATGCCTAGAAAGGCGGCTGTATGTATAGCTGCTTTTATGATTAATTGTGTAAGACCAACATATGCTAAAATTACTGTAAAAATGAATTTGCCTACAATAGCCAAACAATCATAAGGAAAGAGATAAGATAGTTAAAATGAAAAATCAGCCAGTATTAACAATTGCAATTCCAATATATAATGGAGAAAGAACAATTAAGAATATGTTGGACATTTTGATGCCACAATGTAATGAAAAAATAGAGGTTTTAGTGTCTGATAATTGTTCAACAGATAGCACTCCTAATATTATAAAAGAATATCAGAATAAATGGGGAAATATAAGTTATTGGTGCAATGAAACAAATTTAAAAACTGATAGAAATTGCATAAAATGTCTTCAAAAAGCTAAGGGAAAGTATACCTGGCTAATGTCAGATGATGATATTATAATGGAGAATGCAGTTGATAAAATTCTTAAATTTATTGAAAACGGTGATGATATGGGATTAATATATGTTACTACAAGAGATTTTAGGAATAAATATATTGATTCTGAATCATGTCAAAAGCATGAACCTGAAGCAATGAATGATATCTGTACAAAAGATAAAAAATTATTTATGAAATATGCAGGTTATTATTGGGGTTTTTTAGCTTCGTTTATATGTAATACGGATAATTTTAAAAAAATAGAAAATCCAGAACAGTATGCGGATACATATTGGTTGCAATCATATATACATGCATTGTGTGCCAAAGGGGAAGATACTAAACTGGGGATTGTAAAAGGTCCATGTGTTGGCGCTGGTATATATGTTAATACGCCTAATTTTGATTCTGCTTTAATTAATGGAGTTTATTATAAAAAAATGATTGATTTTATGATAAATGAGATTGGTTTTGACAAGAAACAATTGAATCAAATGTATAAAAATCGAACATGCCATCTTTTTATTCATGATATTCTTAAGGAAAAAGCTTCTGGAATACATAAAATGAATTATAAAACCATGTATTTATGCACTCGAAAATATGTGAAAGCATGGGTGATGGTGTATCCATGTATGTTTGTTCCTAGCTTTATTTGTTCAAAATTGATGAAAAAATATAGAAAAAGACTTAGAATAAAAGATGATATAAGAATTAACAGACCAGAATAGGTAATTAATGATATGATTTGTTTTTAAAAGGAGCTAGTTAATGATAAATGAAAATAATAAAAGGCTGATAAATATAATGCTCATTATATGCGTAATCCCGTTTTTAGTTCCAATAGGGATTATGGAAACTGGTGGTAATCTTTTAAATAGCATATTATATTATTTTAGATTATTTGTTATATTTTTTCTATTAATATGTTGCATCTTATATAAGATAAGATTTTGCATGATTACATGGTTATCCATTTTGTTTTACTTTTTGAATATAGTGATATGTATAATTAGACATACTGACACTTCTGCAGATATTTCGAATTTTATTTATGTGTTTGGTATGGTTTTGATTATGGAGTTTGCTTTATATAATGATATATCATGTTTTATAAAGAATATGGCAATAATTATTGGAATAATAATTGTTGCTAATTTTATCACGATTGTTATGCACCCAGGTGGATTATATACAAACAGTAGAGGATGGAAGGCAAATTGGGTAATGGGTTATTATAATTTACATATTTTTACATATTTACCATGGCTGGCATTCTCATATATGTATATATATAAACTAAGAGGCAAATTGTCTGTCATGGGAATTGGTCTGCTTGTATTTACAATATGTGGAGTTTATATGGCTGGTTCGAAAACATCTTTAGTGGCATTAGGTATTGCTTTTATTATAATGGTTTTTTCATTAAAGGCTTTTAAACTTAATCTGCCAAATGTATTTGTGTTTTTTATTATTTCTTTTGTTATTAGTTACTTGATAATATTTATGAATTTTCAGGAGAATTTTTCGGCTATATTATATAAATATTTAAATAGAGATTCATCTTTTACAGGAAGAACTATAATATGGGCTTTGGCACTCAAATCAATATCGCGTCATCCTATATTAGGAAATGGAAATGTTAGTTACAATTTAACAACCTGGACTACTACACAGGCACATAATACATACCTGAATATAATGGTTCAACAGGGATTATTGGGACTTATGTTATTTGGAATTATTGTTTTTATTGTTAGTCATAAATTAAAGCAATATAAAGAACATCCGTATACAAAGGTATTAACCATAATACTTGTTGCGTATTTTGTTGATTTTATAACAGAAATGTATAAGATGCCGCATTTATTATTTTGTGTGATATTTTTGGCATACAATATTGATAAAATCGTTGATTTAATGCCAGTTAAATTTGATAAAGATTCTAAAACAATTAAAAAGAAAATAAAAATCAAAATATAGAAGGTAAATAAAATGAAAGTATATTGCTGCTTTAGCTTATATAATTTATATATTGCGGTTGCAAAAGCAATGGTACAAAATGAGAAAATTGATTTGGTGATAGGTTCTCAGATGCCAGATTACAAAAATAAGATTGAAACCATAAAGTCATTGGATTTTATAAATGATATATATGTGTTTGATAGTGTAGACTACAAAAATATTAAATATAAAAATATATTTGATAAGATAGTAAATCAAAAAAATTACGAGAATAAATATATTAACACTAAATTAAAAATAGATTGGACTAAGTATAAGGATAATATTTTTCTGTTTAATGATTTTGAAATTTTAGGCTGGTATTTTGTAAATAATCAAATCAGATATCATTTAATTGAGGACGGATTGAATTTCTTTAAATACTTTAATAAATATTATCAAGTGAATAAAGTGGATTATGATATAAATAGTTTAAAAGTCAGATTGAAAAATAAATTGAATATAGGACACAGAGCTTTTGGAACAAATCAATATGTAATTGATATTGAAGTAAATGATAAAAATGGTCTGGCAATTGATAGGGAAAATATAATAGAAATACCACGAAAAGGAATTAATGACAAACTGACATTACAGCAAAAGAAACTAATATATGGTATATTCTGTAAACAAAAAATAATAAATAATAATTGTAATAAAACACTTTTGCTGTGTACCCAGCCATTATCAGAAGATGGACAGCTACAAAATCTGGAACAGCAAATGCAAATATATGAAGATATAATAAAAGAGTATACTGGAATGGGGTACACCATAACAATAAAGCCTCATCCTAGGGATAAAGCAGATTATAGTAATTTATGTGAGAAATATAACTGCTTATACATAGATAAGTACATACCTACAGAGGTTTTAAATTATGATGACAGTGTATTTTATGATTTAGCTTTATCAATTACTACGACGGCTATAGAAACATTGGAATTTGTTAGAGAAAGAAAATATCTTGGTTTTGAATTTCTTGGAAGGTATAAATGATGTTAGAAAAAACAAAAAAAATATATAATAAAATGTCTATTGCGTCCAAGGCAGCATTGTGGTTTACGATATGTGGATTTGTGCAAAAGGGCATTAGTTTTATAACAGTTCCAATTTTTACAAGATTACTCACAACTGAGCAATATGGAGTAGTAAGTATTTTTTACTCATGGGAAAGTATTTTTATTATTTTTTGTACACTAAATTTGTTTAGTGGTGTATTTAATAATGGAATGATTAAATATGAAAATGACAGAGATGGATTCTTATCTTCAATGCAAGGTCTTGTAAGTACGCTTACATTGTGTATGTTATTATTGTATTTGCTATTTTTTAAAAAAATATCATTATGGATTGAAATCAGAAGAGTTCTGATTATAGTGATGTTTATGGAGATTTTAGCAAATTCAGCTTTTTCGTTTTGGTCTGCTAAACAGAGATTTGAGTTTAAATACAGGAATATGGTTATTTTAACTTTGGTTGTTTCTGTTTTAAGCCCTTTAGTAGCGGCAGTTTCTGTTATAAATACTCCAGATAAATTTGGTGCTGATGTTAGAATAATTAGCTCTGCTTGTATTGTAATTGTTTTTTATGGAATTATATATATAATTAACTATATAAAAGGTAAAAATTTTTTTTCAAAAAAGTATTGGATATATGCATTAAAATTTAATATACCATTAGTTCCACATTATTTGTCTACTTTGATTTTGTCTCAGTCAGACAGAATTATGATTAGTAAAATGATAGGAATGGCTGAGGCAGGTATATACGGGTTATCGCATAATTTAGCTATGATATTAAATATATTGACAACATCAATTAATAACGCGTTCGCACCTTGGATATATCAAAGATTAAAAGAAGAGAAATATAGAGATATTTCATCTGTGTGTAATAAGCTTTTTTTGTTTGTTGCAGTAGCATTGGCTTTTATGATGGCATTTTCACCGGAGGTAATTAGTATTTTAGCACCTAGTGAATACTATGATGCTGTATATGTTATTCCTCCGTTAGCAATAAGTTTATATTTTATGTTTATGTACCAGATATTTGCTAATGTAGAATTTTATTTTGAAAAAAATAAATTTATAATGTTGGCATCTATTTTTAGCGCAGGTTTTAATGTTTTTTTAAATTATATTTTTATAAAAGAATTAGGATATATAGCTGCTGGATATACAACATTAGCATGTTATGTTATATTAGGAATATCACATTACATATTTTCTGATAAAGTTGCAAAAAAATGTATTAAGGATAACATACATTTATTTGATATAAAAATAGTAATCGGAATATCATGTATTCTAATGATTTTTGGATTGATTATGTTACTTTTATATAAAAATTTGCTTTTAAGATATGGCTTAATATTAATAATGTGTATGATTTTCTTTATTAAAAGAAAAGATATATATAAATTTATTGTATCAATTAGGAGGTAAAACAATGAAAATAATAGGAGTAATACCGGCACGATATAAAAGCTCAAGATTTCCAGGTAAACCGTTAGCTGATATTTGTGGAAAACCTATGATATGGTGGGTTTATCAGCAGTGTAAAAAGGTGAAGGATTTTTCAGAAGTATATGTTGCAACTGATGATGACAAAATATATGAGGAATGTCAGGCATTAGGAATTCAGGTAATCATGACATCTGATAAACATAAAACTGGTACTGATAGAATTGGTGAAGTAGCAGAAAAGATACCAGCGGATTTGATTGTTAATATACAGGGAGATGAACCATTGTTAGAGCCAGATACTATAAGGGCTGCAATAGAACCATTTTATACAAATCCGGATTTGCAGGTTTCAAATTTAATGACTAAAATAAATGACCCGGTGGATGTTGTGAATTTCACAGTACCGAAGGTAATAACAAATAAAGAGAATATAGGAATATATTTAACAAGATCTACAGCACCGTATCCAAAAGGAAGTATTGAATATAACTATTATAAACAGGTTTGTGTATATGGATTCAAGCCTGAAGCATTAAAGTTTTATTGCGAATATGGGAAAAAATATGGAAAGGCTAAAATTGAGAAAATAGAAGATATAGAGATTCTTAGATTTATAGAGAATGGTTATAAAGTACAGTACATAGAAGTTGATTCTGATACTGTAGCAGTAGATACACCGAATGATTTAGAGAGAGTCAGAGAAATTGTTGCGAACAGATTAAACAATAAAAAATAAGAGATAATTATGTTAAATGAATTTAAAAGCAAATTAGAAAATGGTGAATTTGTTTATGGTGTTTTTGTGAAAACATCTGATCCTATGTTTAATGAGATTATAGGAATATCTGGTTATGATTATGTGATTTTAGATACAGAACATGGTCCTACAGATATAGAAAATCAACAAAATAATATAAGAGCATGTGAATTAAGGGGAATACTTCCAATTGTCAGAGTTCCATATATAGATGATAATGTCATTGGAAAAGCATTAGATATAGGGGCAATGGGAATACAAATTTCACAGATAAGATGTGCTGAGGATGTCAAAAAAGTTATAAAATATGCTAAATTTTATCCAGAGGGAGAAAGAGGCGTATGCCGTTTTGTCAGAGCAGCAGATTATTCATCTTTAAACAGAAATGCCTTTTTTAAAAAAGAAAATGAAAAAATTATTATAATTCAATTAGAAGGCAAAGAGGCAATTGATAATTTAGATGAAATTTTAGAAGTTGATGGCTATGATATTATATTTATTGGACCATATGATTTATCTCAGTCATTAGGAGTTCCAGGACAGATTAGTCATCCTAAGGTTTTGGCGGCTATGGTAGACATTGTAGAAAAAGCTAAAGCAAAGAATAAAGTGATAGGAACTTTTACAGATGACTATAGTATGGTTGAAAAATGGAAAAGCCTGGGCGTTCAGTATATTAGCTATTCAACAGATTCTGGTATTTTCTCTGATGCATCTAAAAATATTTTGCGGAATTTGAAGTCTGTTGGTATTAAAAGCAGACATGGTAAGGTCCTGGATTGCACATTAAATGAGTACTATGTAGTCAATAAAAGAAAATTTAATGATTCTGTGAATGATAAAATTATATCAAAATTATATGATTCGGGCGTTGATTTTATTGAATATGGTTATTTGGTTGATAATAATAATGAAAATTCTAATTCGCAATTTTTGAGTATCAATTCAATAAATGAAAAGTTTCCTTCAGAAATCAAGCTAAAATTAATAGCTTCTATTAATTATGGACAGTACGATGTAAATAATTTGGAACAATATAGCTTTGGTAACATTAAAAATATTAAATATACATTCAAGAAAAAAGATATTAAAGCTTCGTTACATGAGTGTAAAATGATGAAGGAAAAAGGATATAATGTTATGATGTATCCTTTAGCTATTTCTGAATATTCAGATTCTGAGTTGATATATCTTATGAATATGTGTAATGAATTAGAAGTCTATTCTTTGCATATTGTTGATAGTTTTGGTTCAATGAAAAGCAAAAATGTTATCAAGTATATTAGTATGATGAAACAATATTTAGATGAAAGTATTATAATAGGATTTCATTCTTATAATAATATGCAGTTATCATTTTCGAATGCAACAATTTTATTAGAACAAGTTGACAGGGAAGTTATATTAGATTGCTCGGTTCATGGTATAGGTATAGGAGCTGGTAATTTAAATACAGAAATTATTTTGGAATATCTTAATGAAAATTATCAGGGACAATATAATGATAGAAATATATTGGAAATAAATGATCAATTTATAGAAAATATATATGCTGATAAGCCATGGGGGTATTCTTTACCTAATTATTTAGCAGCTAAGCATCAGTGCAATACGGATTATGCATATTATCTGAGCAAAAAAAATAATCTTACTATTGATGAGATTGATGATATTTTTGATATGTTAGATAATGAAAAGAAAGTTGATTTTGATAAAGAATATATTGAACAATTATATTTATCGTATTTCGAATCAAAAGACAGCATAATAGATGATTTTAACAAGGTTAAAAACATATTTAAAGGCAAAAATGTTATTATGATATGTCCTGGTAAAACATCTGAAACACATTATAATAAATTAGCATCATTAAATCTGGAAGATTATGTGCTTGTATCAATAAATTTTGAATATAAATTGCATCCCGTGGATTATTTATTTGTGGGAAATAGTCGTCGAATGAAAGAGATTAGAAAAGATTTGTATAAAAAAGTTATTGCATCATCTAATGTTCCATCAGGTAATGTATTTGCAAAAATTAATTATTCGTCTTTATTAAATAAGACAGAATATGTAAAAGATAATTCAGGTTTGATGTTTCTTAAGCTTTTATCTATGTGTGATGTTAACAGTGTTAAGATTATAGGAATGGATGGCTATTTACATAAGCACGATGATAATTATATTTCTGATGATTTAATGTTTGTTTTAGAAGAAGATATAGCAGAACAGATTAATCTAGGAGTAAAATTAGAAATAAAAAAATTAAAAAAAGAATTATCTATTGAAATAATATAATGTTTTGCTAAAAAGGGGCTGTCGCTTTAACGATTGAAAATCGTTGAGGTATGAAAGCCCCTTTTTAGTTGTAGGTAATATAAATATCTCTATGTAGGAATTTTATTAAAATATGAATTTTTTGTGAATGAAGCTTGAACAATTTGTGCAAAAATGGTAATATTGATTTAGATTTTGAATTTTGATTATTCATAATTCACAATTGTATGCATATTTGGGATAAGGAGAGGAAAATGTCATGCAAAGAATCAGAAAAGTTTTTGCAAAAGTTGTTGCTGGATTATTAGTCGTAAGTAATCTTGCAATAGTAGCACCAAGTATGACTTATGCAGCATCTGCAGCAAGTTTTACTACTTATGGTGGATGGAATGAAATGATGTATGCAACTATCAAAGGTGTTAAGGATGCCGATGTTACTGCAGTATCATATTCAGGTCCAGTTAGTGGTTCTCTTACAGGAGAGGACTTTGAGTATCTTGTCAGAGATACAGCTGACGGAGCAAGAGTTGATGTAATGGGGTTAAAGCCAGGTACATATACTCTTAAGGTTACTACTAAGACAGGTACATATACACAGTCAGGAATTGAGGTTAATGCACAGGATAGATCGGGATATGCGCATTACAATTATACTGATGGTGTAGGTGCTTATAATGATGATGGTACATTAAAGGATAACGCAATTGTTCTTTATGTAACAGATGAAAACAAGAATACAGTTACACTTTCTTATGGTGGAGTAACAGTTTCAGGCATTGGTAATATTCTTAACTCAGTCGGTAAGGCATGTGGTGAAGTAGGTCATGAGACAGAGTGTAAGAAGGTATCGAAAGGAAAGACATATTACGGCAAGGGTAATACTAATCAGGGTATTCTCCAGTTACTTGCTGAGAATAATATACCATTAGTAATTCGTATGGTCGGAGCAGTATCAGAGTCTGGTCTTTATAAGACAGGAACATGGGCAGCAGCTAATGCAGGACTTATTGATGGCCTTACAGATTATGATTCTAATGATTATGGCGGAAGTGTTGGCGACAACGGTCATATGGCACGTATGAAGTCAGCAAAGGATGTAACAATTGAAGGTGTTGGTACAGATGCAGCTATGGATGGATGGGGAATTCATTTTATGTCTGAGACATCAACAACAGCAGCTGGATTAGGAAAGAACTTTGAGGTTCGTAATCTTACATTTATGAATCAGCCAGAAGATGCTATTGGTATGGAAGGTGTTCAGGAAGGCTCTGTTATAACAGCTCCAGTTGAAAGGTGCTGGATCCACAACAATGAGTTTTACAGCCCTTCTATAACAGGACCTGCAGAATCAGATAAGGCTGAAGGTGATGGATCATGTGATTTCAAGCGTGGTGAATATTTAACAGTTTCATATAACTACTTTGAAGGATGTCATAAGACTAACCTTGTTGGTTCATCAGATACATCGTTACAGTATAATCTTACATATCATCATAATATCTGGAAGGGATGTAAAGCAAGACAGCCTCTTGGACGTCAGGCTAATATGCATTTCTACAATAACCAGTTTATAGGAACAACAGATTATGCAATGAATACAAGAGCCAATGCTTACATATATTCAGAGTACAATTTGTTTTTTATGACAAAGAATCCTATGGATGTAAGATCAGGAGCAATTAAAAGCTATAATGATTCATTTTCATCTTGTATTGGAGCAATGACAGGAACGGTTGTTACAGATAAGTCAACTAAAGTTAAATCTGGCAACAAGTATGAGAATTTTGATACAGATGCAGCACTTTCATATATTCCTAGTGGAACTTATCAGTTACAGACAAGTGTTACAGATGCAGCCAAGGTTCTTAAAGCATACAATGGCTGCATGCCAGAGACAGTTAAGAAACTAGAGAATGTTACTGCTTCAGAGTGTTCATTGTTATCATATTGTGCACCTGGTGTAACACCAATTAATATATCTGATTATCCATATACAGCAGAGCCAGGAAAGCTTAGCAAGACTGTATATGCATTCACGGTAGGTGGAACAGTAGATGTTACTGTATCATTTGCATCAGAAGATTTAACTACAACAGGTTGTCTTGTTAATGAGACTGGTGAGTGCTTCCAGGTAGGAAGTGGTACTGTTACAGGTCTTCCGGCTGGAACGTATATGGTTATGCCATATAATGTTCAGTCAGGTGGTAATGGAGTTAATCCGGCAGCAGGTACATTTAAGGATATGACTATTAATTCAATTACAATTAATGCGGCTGATCCTAATGCACATTATCATCATTATGTATCAGAGGTAACTAAGCAGGCTACATGTGCAGAAGAAGGCGTTATTACATATACATGTACAGCAACTAATGGAACTTGTGATAAGAAGACATACACAGAGGTGATTCCAAAGACAGCTCATACATATGGCGAATGGAAAGTAGTTAAAGAAGCAACAGAGACGGAAGAAGGACTTAAGAGTCATTCTTGTACAGTATGCGGGGCTGAAGAAACAGCATCTATTCCAAAGAAGGGTTCAACAGGTGGAACAGAGACACCAGAAGTACCAACAGGAGATTCTAAGGTACATAATTTTACAACATCAGGTGCAAATAGTTCATTCTTTGTAATTTCTGGTAATCTTGCATCAAACAAGGGAACAGTAACGTATAATGGACTTACACTTACACAGTGCCTTAAGATGGAGTCATCAACAAGCATTAAGTTTACAGCATCATCAAAGGGAACACTTACACTTGTATTTGGAGAAAGTGGTAAGAATGTAAAGATTAACGGAAAAAAGAATGCATCAGATTCTAATTGCATAGTAACAGTTGATGTTGCAGCTGGAAGTGTAGAGATAACAAAGGGAGATACAATGAATCTTTTCTATATAATTTACACACCAGAGAAGACAATACCAACACCAGATCCAGTTGAAAAGAAGAATGGCCTTAGTAAGGCAGAAGATGGAAATTACTATTATTATGCAGATGATGTGGTAGATA
>ERZ838516.3799-NODE-3799-length-12622-cov-3.412429_pt1 | contig 12622 bp, 8 predicted proteins | sample MGYA00519910_ERZ838516 | MGnify/ENA primary metagenome ERZ838516 (study PRJEB31850, sample SAMEA3708837) | human gut metagenome | biome: human gut; feature: human-associated habitat; material: faeces | place: China | collected 2014 ... | reverse complement strand
AGAAAAAACCATGCAGGAAACGACCATTGCAGCCATTGCAACAGCACCGGGCGCAGGCGGCATTGCCGTCGTGCGGCTCTCCGGTGCGGAGAGCTATCCCATAGCAGCCCGGGTGTTCCGCCCGGCCAACGCCGCAAAAAAGGTGGAGGATGCCAAAGGCTACACCGCCATGTACGGCACATTCCGGGAAGGGGACGAAGCCTTTGATGAGGGCGTGGCCCTGTTTTTCCGCGCGCCCCACAGCTATACCGGTGAGGACGTGGTGGAGCTTTCCTGCCATGGCGGCAGCGCCGTGGCCCGCCGTCTGGTGGAAGCCTGCCTTGCCGCCGGTGCGCAGCCTGCCGCTCCCGGCGAGTACACCCGCCGCGCGTTCCTGAACGGCAAGCTGGGTCTGACGCAGGCCGAAGCCGTCATGGATCTGATCTCGGCGGATGGCCGTCAGGGTGCCGCGCTGGCCAATGCCGCGCTGGGCGGTGCGCTGGCAAAGAAGATCAGTGCCCAGAAGGAAGCGCTTACCGCCATTCAGGCTCACCTTGCCGCATGGGTGGATTTTCCCGAAGAGGATGTGCCGGAGCTGGACGGTGACCATCTGCACCGCGTACTGAGTGGGGTAAAGGCAGAGCTGGACGAGTTGATCCATAATTATCAGGCGGATACCGTCCTGCGCGAAGGTGTGGACTGCGCCATTGTGGGCAGACCAAATGCGGGCAAATCCACACTGCTCAACCTGCTGGCCGGGTTCGACAGGGCCATCGTCACGCCGGTGGCTGGCACCACCCGTGACGTGGTGGAGCAGGCGGTACAGCTGGGGGATATCCAGCTGAATCTGTTCGATACCGCCGGTCTGCGCGAGACCGAAGATGCCATTGAAGCCGAGGGCATCCGCCGCAGCTGGAAAAAGCTGGAGGAAGCCGGGCTGGTGCTGGCCGTGTTCGACCTGGCCGCCCCGCTGAATGAGGAAGACCTGGAAATTGCACGCCGCTGCCAGGGCCGCCCTGCGCTGGCCATCCTGAACAAGCAGGATCTGGCCGGGCAGGGGGAAGCATTCACTGCCGCACAGCAGCAGTTAGCGCCTTACTTCAAGGCCATCATTCCGCTGACCGCGCGGGACGCCGCCAGCCTGCAGCCTTTGTGTCAGGCGGTCGCCCAACTGCTGGGCACCGCCAACCTGGACCCCAACGCTGCCGCGCTGTGCAGCGCCCGCCAGCTGAGCGCCGCCAAGGAAGCCCGCGATGCCCTGGCCGAAGCCCTGAACAGCCAGGAGGACGGCTTTGGGCTGGATGCTGCCGGGGTGTGCATCAGCGATGCGCAGCGTGCCCTTGCCCGCCTGACCGGTGAGGATGCCACCGAAGCTACCATTGACGAAGTGTTTTCTACCTTCTGTGTGGGCAAATAACCCACCTGTTCTTCTGCGTTTCAAGAGCGCCTGTTTACCCGCTATTTTCTGCGGGGGCAGGCGCTCTTTTATTGTGTTCCGGGCGCGGCTGTGATACAATGAAGTGACGAAAATTTCTTCCATCAAAGAGTTTTGATTTGAGGCATAGAGATTATGGATTTTTTGGGAAATTATGATGTGGTCGTAGTGGGTGCCGGACACGCCGGAATTGAAGCCGCCCATGCGGCAGCCATGCTTGGCGCCAAGACGGCGATCTTTACGTTGACATTGGATTTTATCGGCAACATGCCCTGCAACCCGTCCATTGGCGGCACAGCCAAGGGGCATCTGGTGCGGGAGATCGATGCGCTGGGCGGTTTGATGGGCATTGCGGCGGACGCCACCTTTTTGCAGAGCCGGATGCTGAACCGCGGCAAAGGCCCCGCGGTACACAGCCTGCGCGTGCAGACCGACCGCAAGCGCTACCACATGTGGATGAAGCACGCGCTGGAGCTGACCCCCAACCTGGAAATTCACCAGGCGGAGATCGTGCGGCTGGATGTGCAGGACGGCCATGTGTGCGGGGTGGTAACGGCGCTGGGCGGCTATTACAGCTGCAAGTGCGTGGTGATTGCTACCGGCACAGCGCTGGGCGGGCGCATTTTTGTGGGCGAAGCCCACTATGACGGCGGCCCGGACGGCACCCATGCGGCCACCGCGCTGACCAAGGATCTGACGGCCCACGGTGTGCCGCTGCGCCGCTTCAAGACCGGCACCCCGGCCCGCGTACACCGCCGCAGCATTGACTTCAGCAAATTGGACTGCCAGCCCGGCGACCCGGACGAACTGCTGCAGCCGTTCAGCTTTATGACCCACAAGCCGATGCACAACAAGGTGGACTGCTACATTGCTTACACCAACCCGGAGACCCACAAGGTCATCCTGGACAATCTGAGCCGCTCGCCGCTGTACGGCGGGGACATTCAGGGTGTCGGCCCGCGGTACTGCCCTTCGATTGAAGATAAGGTGGTGCGCTTTAAGGGCAAGGAACGCCACCCGGTGTTTGTGGAGCCCTGCGGTGAGGACACCGAGGAGATGTACCTGCAGGGGATGAGTTCCTCCCTGCCGGAAGCCGTGCAGAATGCCATGTACCGCACCATCAAGGGGTTTGAGAACCTGGAGATCATGCGCCCGGCTTATGCCATCGAGTATGACTGTGTGGACCCCACCAGCATGCTGCCCACGCTGGAAAGCAAAGTGATCGGCGGCATGTACGGGGCAGGGCAGTTCAACGGAACTTCCGGCTATGAGGAAGCCGCCGCGCAGGGCCTGCTGGCCGGCCTGAACGCCGCCCGCCAGGCTCTGGGCAAGAGCGAGCTGGTGCTGGCACGGCATACTTCCTATCTTGGCACGCTGGTGGATGACCTAGTAACCAAGGGCGTGATGGACCCCTACCGCATGATGACCAGCCGCAGCGAGTACCGCCTGAGCCTGCGGCAGGACAACGCCGATGAGCGCCTGACCCCCATTGGCCGGGAATACGGCCTTGTGGACGACACCCGCTGGGCGGCGTTCACCCACGACATGGAAGTGAAAAAGGCCGAGCTGCACCGGCTGGAAACCACCAAAGTACCGCTGGCGGAGCTGCGCACCGTTGCCCCGCCGGAAGTGCTGGAAACGCTGGGTGAATCCGGCGGCACGGCGGCGGAGCTGCTCAAGCGGCCCGGCGTACACTATGAGCTGCTGGCCAAGGTGATTGGCCGCGGGCAGGATGTGAGTGCTGCCATGGCCTTGCGCATTGAAACCGAGATCCGCTATGCCGGTTATATTGCCCGTGAGCAGCGCGCTATCCACGAGGTACAGCGCCACGAAAATGTGGTGATCCCCGATGACTTTGATTACGCCCCGCTGGAAACCGTGACGCTGGAAGCCCGCGAAAAGCTGGCGAAGATTCGCCCCCGCACGCTGGCACAGGCCGGACGCATTCCTGGTGTAAGCCCCAGCGACCTGGCCCAGCTGAGCATTGCCCTGATGAAAGCAGGGAAGACTGCGGCAGAATAAGGGGCGGGATACTCATTTTAAATTAAAAAAGAATAGAGAATAATGAATAATTGTTGTGTGATGCCCACGGCATCACATTTTAATTAAGTCAGCTGTTCCGGAAAAAATCATGGTCGCTCCATCGCAGCCAACCTATTTTATTTGCGCCGCAGCGGGCGGCGCACCGACATTGTTCTTTATTCATTATTATTTATTATTTTTATAAAGGAGCTTATATGATCGATAAAGAACGCCTTGCACAAAAATGTTCCACGTGGAACATTGTGCTGAGCGGTGCCCAGCTGGACCTGCTGGACCGCTATGCGGAAATTCTGGTGGATTACAACCAGAAGGTGAACCTGACGGCCATCACCAGCCCGGAGGGTATTGAGGACCGCCACTTTGCGGACAGCCTGCTGTTTGCCGCCCAGCCGGAAGTAACCGGCAAACTGGTGGACGTTGGCACCGGGGCAGGGTTCCCTGGTGTGGTGGCAAAAATTTTCAAGCCGGATTTGCAGCTGACCCTGATGGAGCCCACCGGCAAGCGGGTGGACTTTTTGAAGTACCTGTGCGGGGAACTTAGCCTGACAGGGGTAGAGTTCGCCAAGGAGCGCGCAGAGGAAGCCGCCCGCAAAATCTGGCGTGAACAGTTTGATGTCGCCAGCGCCCGTGCGGTAGCCGCCCTGCCGGTGCTGTGCGAATACTGCCTGCCGCTTGTGCGGGTCGGCGGGGTGTTCATTGCAATGAAAGGCCCTGATGCGGATGCTGAGTTGGGCGGTTCCGCTGCCGCCCTGAAAAAGCTGGGCGGTGCCTACGGCGATACCCGCGCGTTCACCCTGCCGGACGGCAGCGAGCGGCGGCTGGTGGTTTGCAAAAAGATTTCGCAAACGCCGACAGCTTACCCCCGCAACGGCGGAAAAATTGCAAAAAAGCCTCTTTAATTTAACAAAACTCCGGGTTTTACCTCGAATTGCGGCGAACGAATTTTCTTTCTAACCGGTTTGGCCTGTGCTATGCTTTTGATAAAAGGCAAGCACAGGCTTTTTATTGCCTGTGCGGGGGAGGGAGAAGCCATATGTCCAAACCGGATAAAAAAGCCGCCAATCAGAAACCCGGCAAAATTATTTTACTGCCGGTGGAGCAGATCGAGCCATCGCCGTTCCAGGCGCGTACCGCCTTTGATGAAACCGAGATTGCGGCGCTGGCTGTCAGCATTTTACAGAACGGGCTGCTGCAGCCCATCAGCGTGCGCAAGACAGGCTACCACAAGTACCAGCTTGTGGCAGGGGAGCGGCGGCTGCGGGCCTGCCGCCTGGCGAAGCTGGAACGCATCCCGGCCATCATTCAGGACTTTGACGACAGCGAAACCGCTGCGCTGGGGCTGCTGGAAAATTTACAGCGCGCCCAACTGGATGCCTTTGATGCGGCAAGGGGTATCCGGGAGGTGATCCGGCTTTGGAACTGCACCCAGGCCGAGGCTGCACGCCGCTTGGGGTTAAGCCAGCCCGCGCTGGCCAACAAGCTGCGCTTACTTACCCTGACCACCGCCCAGCAGCAGCTCTGCACCGCTGCCGGTCTGACCGAGCGCCACGCCCGCGCTGTACTGCGCCTGCCGGAAAGCCGCCGCACCGCCGCGCTGGAAAAGATCGCACGGGACAAGCTGAGTGTGCGGGAAGCCGACCGTCTGGTGGACGCCATGCTGGCTGCCCCTAAAGACACCCCCGGTCCCTGCCGCAGCACGGTGCCGATGGTGGGGGATGTGCGGCTGTTTGTAAACACCTTACAGCACGCGGTTGACCTGATGACCCAGCGGGGCATTCCCGCCGTGACCAGCTGTGAGCAAGCGGATGGATTTTTGGAATACACGGTACGCATCCCCACCGCTACCCCTGCACCGCTGCCCGTGCCCAACACGCTGCCGGCGTGCCATGAGCCAGAGATGCCGAGCGGGGAAGGAAGCAGCCTTGGGGAAGAGGATGAGTTAGTTAGGAGTTAGGAGGGAGGAGTTAGGAGTTTGGGCGAATGCGAAATCAGGAATTAGAAATGAGGAATTGGAGGTAAGGGTGGGGCATAAGATTAGGTTCGTGGCTGTCCGTGGATTATATATGATTTTCGGGGATGGCTGGATGGACACATAAAATATTTGTGATGAACTTGCAATTTTCTGGTAGGGCGGGGTCACCTGGCCCCGCCGGTACTATGCTTACCGCGCCTGCAAATTTTGTGCCAAACTTTTCCCTGATTTGTAGGGGACGGCGTCCTCGACGTCCCGCGGACGGGCGTATATATCATTCGACGTTTGCGGACAATTACGCGGTAGGGCGGCCATCTCCGGCCTAAGAGCCGTGGCGTTGCCCCGGTTGGCCTCCGAAACGCGCCTGCGGGCGCAGAGCCCTCTGGCCGCCGGTGGGGGATTTGCACCATGAATTTTGGGGCACTACCTGTGGAACCACCCCTCAGGCCTCTCCGCGTCCAGCTCCCCTCTAGGGGAGCCATCATTTATTGAAACTTTGCGGCTAATTTAGTAATGGCATATATCGCAAGGCCTCGGAACGGTCGAGACCGTTCTCTACAGTGCATTTTATAATAGGCAATCAACATTTTACCATGCATCCCACCCGTAGGGGCGCACATTGTGCGCCCGCCGTCTCATACCATATAGCAGAATGAAATATTACACAAAGCCCGCCATGCGGGACGATGCAAGCATCGTCCCCTACAAACTGTTTTTATGCACAATCAATCTTACCGACAAAATAGATTTAGCTGAGGTTTGAGGTTCCCATACAAGAAGCGTTAAAATAGAAAAAGACTGGCTGTTCCGATGTGAACAGTCAGTCTTTTTTGGTATCTGGTATATATTCGATTACATCCCAAATTTCACAATCCAATATCCGGCACAAATCATCCAGTGTATTCGTTGTTACATTTCGTGTCTGTTTCAGTCTGTCTAATGTGCCCCGGCTGAACCCATACTGCGAAATTAAGGCATATGTTGAAACACCACGCTGCTTCATTGTCCGCCACAGCGGTGCGTAAGATATCATGGCTACATTTTCCTTTACTTGGTGCAATCCACTTTTATCTTTTATTATATTATGGAATTGATTCTTGACTATTCCCCATATACGGGGTATAATCCAGATATCAAGACGTTCAGCTTTTATAAAGGAGGTAATCATGAAAAAAGCAACTGCGATTCTTTTATCATCCGTAATTTTTGCATCCCTGTTGTGCAGCTGCGGCAAATCGGCGGATTCCTCTGCGGTTTCTTCTGCCGTCTCAACCAAAACTACTTCCCCCACAGCGGCACCGACCGAAGCACCCACGCCAGAACCCACCCAACAACCAGCCGGGCAGCCCGCCAGCCAGTTGTTCAGCAAAGTAACCGGTTTCAGCAGGGAATGGCAGGATGGAAAGCACGTTATCAACGGGCTTGATACTTCCGGTAACAAAATTTGCGGCATTATCGATGGCGGCGGCAACACCGTTTTAATGGATGGGTACACCGCACTATACCCTTTGGCCGATGGGCACCTGATTGCTGCAACAGACGAAAATGCTTCCGGCGAATGCGTCTACACCGGGCGAACCATGGAGCTTTCCACCGCCGGTTTTGCCGGGGTTATTCTGGATGAAAACGGCAATGTGATTTATCAGCCGGATGAATCTCTGGGGTATGAACGGCTGTATCCGATCAATTCTCATCTCATTCTGTCCATCCGTGCCAAAACGGGTTTTGACGGGAAATCAGCATCCATGTGCGTATTGGACCAGGATGGTCAGTTTTTGTATGACTGCACCGATAGTTCTCACAATCTTGCTGATTTCATGGACTTTGATGACGATGGCATCGTATGGACTTTCTCTAGTGGTCCAAGTTCTTTGCGGAAAATATCTTTTGGTCCTGATGATGATCTTGGTGAGAATCACATCCTCAAAATTGACTTTTACGATAGTAACTCCTATATCAACTATAACCTTTTTGAGCATGATACTTTTACCAGCAATTATATGCCCTATTCCGATCTTCCTTATTTAGTACACAACTATACCACCTTTTCATGCCTTGACCTCTATAATTCTTCTTGCTTTATCTTAGGTGGAAAATATATACTTTCTAATGCTACGTGCGTCCGCCTGCCTTGGAGTGTCTTTCCTTCTGACGCACTTGACTGCACCGCCATCAACACCTGGCAAGATACCCTTGCAAATGAAATATCGGATAGTGATATTTCATTTTTAGGCTCTGATTCTTCCGGTCTTGGCTACTTCTGCCGCACCATTTATTCTGATTTGATGCTCCGTGATTCAACTAAAACTTTCTTTACTGCGGACGGAAACGAAATCAATATTCCTGAAAATTATCTAGATGCTCTTAATTCCCTAATTCCCTTGGATAATAAGCTTTTGCTCACTCTAAATGGTGCCGACGGTAATACCTATTGCACATTACTGAACCCTGCTGACGGCAGCGCACTTGATCCGTTCTTTGTTCCGGACTCTCCATATGGTAACTCACAAAATGATTCTATACTCGCGCTTGGTTTCTGTGATTCTGTCGGTATCTATAATATTGATACAGGGGAGAAGCAAAATGAAATCAGCATACCGGACTTTTCTGTCCGTACCACCTTCTTTAGCGACAATTATCTTATTATCAGCGGGCAAGATGATGATGATTCTACCTATTATCACGCATATTCCTTAAGTAACGGCGCACTTATTATTTAAGCAACGCCACAAAAACAGGGCGGTCATTTTTCCCTTTATCATCCATTCACATAAACCGCGCAAAGAATGAATCGTTCCCGGTAGAATCCCCCCGGAATGTTCCACGTGGAACATTCCGGGGGGATTTTTTGTGTTTTTGGGGGTTAGGACTTCCACAAAAGGGGCTGCTGTGTTATAATAAATAAGTTCTTAGCGGTTCCAAACGATACATGGAGGGTAAAATGGCAAAAGTAATTGCAATCGCAAACCAAAAGGGCGGCGTTGGCAAAACGACCACCTGCGTCAACCTTTCTTCCTGCGTGGCTGCGCTGGGCAAAAAGGTTCTCGTGGTTGACCTTGACCCGCAGGGCAATACCACCTCGGGTTACGGCGTTGCAAAAAAAGGCCAGCAATCCAACATTTACACCTGCCTGATCAACGATGATGACGTCCGGCAGGCCATCGTTCACACCAAGTTCAACGCAGACCTGATTGCTTCCAACACGCAGCTGGCCGGTGCTGTGGTGGAGCTGGTGGAGCTGCCCCGGCGCGAAAACCGCCTGCGCAGCATCCTGGCACCGCTGATTCCTTTGTACGATTATGTGTTCATTGACTGCCCGCCTTCGCTGGATTTGCTGACCGTCAACGGTCTTTGCGCCTGCGATACGGTGCTGATCCCCATTCAGTGCGAGTATTATGCGCTGGAGGGGCTTTCGGAGCTGATGAATACCTTAAAGATCGTGCGCAAAAAATACAACCATTACCTGGACATTGAGGGCGTGGTGTTCACCATGTACTCCGGCCGGTTCAACTTAACCATGCAGGTGGTTGCACAGGTCAAAAAGTACTATGGCAACAAGGTTTACAAAACCGTTGTGCCGCGCACCGTGCGCCTTTCGGAAGCGCCCAGTTTTGGTATGCCCATCAATTTTTACGAGCCGAACGGCAAGGGCAGCGAAGCCTATATGGCCATGGCGCGTGAATTTTTGGAAAATAACGAGCGGGAATGACCCTGGTTTTCCTGTTTGGGAAAGGGAAGTGTGTGAATGGCAAAACGCAAATTGGGCGGCCTTGGCAAAGGGCTGGACAGCCTGTTTGAGGACCTGCCCATGACCGAAGATGCTAGCTCGGATCTGACCCGCCTGCCTGTGCGGGAGATCGAGCCGGACCCCGACCAGCCGCGCAAGAACTTTGACGAAGACGCCATGGCGGCCCTGGCAGAGAGCATTGGCGAAAACGGCCTGCTGCAGCCCATTGCGGTGCGCGCCAAAAAGACCGGGCCGGGCTATGTGATCATTGCGGGTGAGCGCCGCTGGCGTGCCGCGCGCATGGCCGGGCTGGATGAAGTTCCGGTTTTGATCAAAGAAGTTACCGATGAACAGGCCGCTGCGCTGGCCCTGATCGAGAACTTGCAGCGCGAGGATCTGGACCCCATTGAAGTGGCTGAGGGCTGCAAAAAGCTGATCGAGCGCTATGGTTTAACGCAGGAAGAAGCCGCCAAGCGGCTGGGCAAAAGCCGCAGCGCCATTACCAACGCCATGCGCCTGCTGAACCTGCCGGAGTATGTGCGGGATCAGGTGCGGACAGGGGACATCAGTGCGGGCCATGCCAAAGCGCTGTTAAGCCTTGGCTCACCGGAGCAGATGTCCGCCGCGGCGGACCAGATCATTGCCAAGGACATGAGCGTGCGCCAGGCCGAAGCTTTGTGCCGCAAAATGTCCAAGCCGCCGAAGCCCGCCAAGGAAGAGGATGCCTTTACCCGCCCGGTGCTTGCCGTGGAGGTGGAGGGTGCCCTGAAAGAGACCACCGGCAGCGAAGTGCATGTGGACTACAAGGGCGGCAAGGGCGTGCTGCACATTGCATTTTATTCTGATGCGCAGCTGCAGCAGTTCGCCGGGCTGCTGGGGCAGTATGACCCTGAGCAGGCCTCCGAGGCGGTCGCTCCGTCCGGTGAGGACGAGGCATAACTCTTTCATTTTATTACTTTAGATTTCAGGCATTTGCAAAATTACAAATAGAGGAAAGGATTTTGAATCATGCTGGATATTCGTTTTGTGCGTGAGCACCCCGATGAGGTCAAGGAGAACATTAAAAAGAAGTTTCAGGATGCCAAGCTGCCGCTGGTAGACGAGGTCATCAATCTGGATGCCGAGTACCGCGCCGCCATTGGCGAGGGTGACACCCTGCGCGCCAACCGCAACAAGCTTTCCAAGCAGATTGGCATGCTGATGGGCCAGGCTAAAAAGGACCCCAGCAAGGCCGCCGAAGCCGAGGAAATCAAGAAGCAGGTGACCGCACAGGCTGACCGCCTGAAAGAGCTGGAAACCAAGGAAGCCGAGCTGCAGGACAAGATCCGCGACATCATGTACACCATCCCGCAGATGATCGACCCCAGTGTGCCCATCGGCCCGGACGACAGCTGCAATGTGGAAGTACAGCGCTTTGGTGATCCTGTTGTGCCGGATTATCCCATCCCGTACCATGTTGACATCATGGAAAGCTTTGACGGCATTGACCTGGATGCTGCAGGCCGCGTTTCCGGCAACGGCTTCTACTATCTGCTGGGCGACATTGCCCGCCTGCACGAAGCTGTTCTGGCTTACGCCCGCGATTTTATGATCGACAAGGGCTTCACCTATGTCATCCCCCCGTTCATGATGCACGGCGATGTGGTGAAGGGCGTTATGTCCTTCCCCGAAATGGATGCCATGATGTACAAGATCGAGGGTGAGGACCTGTACCTGATCGGCACTTCTGAGCACACCATGATCGGCCGTTTCATTGACCAGACCCTGGACGGCGCCAAGCTGCCCCTGACCCTGACCAGCTACAGCCCCTGCTTCCGCAAGGAGAAGGGTGCCCACGGCATTGAGGAGCGAGGCATTTACCGCATCCACCAGTTCGAGAAGCAGGAAATGATCGTTGTCTGCAAGCCGGAGGACAGCATGAGCTGGTACGACAAGCTGTGGCACAACTCTGTTGAGCTGTTCCGCTCTATGGAGATTCCCGTTCGCCAGCTGGAGTGCTGCTCCGGCGACCTGGCTGACCTTAAGGTGAAGAGCTGCGACATTGAGGCTTGGAGCCCGCGTCAGCAGAAGTACTTTGAGGTTTGCAGCTGCTCCAACCTGGGCGATGCCCAGGCACGCCGTCTGCGCATCCGCTACAAGGATGAGAATGGCAAGACCCAGCTGGCCCATACCCTGAACAACACCTGCGTTGCCCCGCCGCGCATGCTGATTGCTTTCCTGGAGAACCACCTGCAGGCTGACGGCACCGTGACCATTCCGGCTGTTCTGCAGCCGTACATGGGCGGCAAGACCGTGCTGGTACCGAAGGAGAAGTAATTTTCTTTTTGGAGTTGTTTTCCAGCCTTTTTTGAAAAAAGGCTGGGCGAAAAACTTTAGGCAACACCGCACAATTCCCGCCTTACGGCTTAAGCACCGCTTCGGCGGCTGCCGCAAGGCGGGAATTGTGCGGTGTTGCCTTTGTTTTTTCAGGACGATTCACCCCAGCATGGCACCCAGGGCGTCCAGCGCCGTGCGCAGGGCGGGGGCGGCGGGCTGGCCCGGTGCGCTGGAAACACCTGCCGTGGCAAAGCCTGCACAGCTGCCAAACGCTGCGCCGCAGATGCGGCTGACCATCCCCTGCTGGCCCATGGACATGGTGATGAGCGGGGTATCGTTCCCTGTGGCTTGGGCTGCCTGGGCGGTGGCTTCCAGCAGGCGGGCGGTATCCGCCGGGGTGTGGGGCATTACGGCCAGCTTGGCGATATCTGCCCCGCGGCGGACCATATCAGTCAGGGTGTTGACCATCGTTTCGGTGGGCGGAGTCTCGGCAAAGTTATGGCTGCTGAACACGGTTTTTACGCCGCTTTCCCGCGCCTGCTGCTGGATGGCAGCAATGACCGCCGGAGCCGTGCTGGCTTCGACATCCAGCAGATCCGCCAGGCCACTGTGGCAGATAGCAGTGCCGAGTTCGCCGTATGCGGCATCGGTGAGATCGGCCAAACCGCCCTCTTTTTTGGTTCGGATGGTGGCCAGTAGGGGAACGCCCTGCCCAATGGCGGCACGGGCGGCGCACAGCACGTTTTGCACGTTAGGAGCATCCAATATCGAAAGGGCATCCAAGCGCAGCTCTACCACGTCCCCAGCCGCCCCAGCGGCGGCAGCGTTGGAAAGGTCGTTGGCCATAACGGGTACCAGGATCTTAAAGTTGGTCGGGGCAGTGTCCCGCGGGGGCAGCAGCGTTACGCCGCGCACAGTAATGGCAGGCATGGGGTTTCCTCCTTCAATGTTCCACGGGCAGCGGGCAATGCCGCTGCAAAAATATACCAGTATTGTAGCACAAGGCGGCGGCTGGCACAAGAAAAAGCCCCCGCGCACAGCACGGGGCTTTGGCAGCCGCCGGGGGCGTACATTGTTCCCGGCGTGGGTCAGTATTATAATAAAGGCAATACCGCATAATTCTAAGTGCCGATACGGCGAGCGAGGTGCG
>ERZ838516.3787-NODE-3787-length-12672-cov-12.857732_pt1 | contig 12672 bp, 10 predicted proteins | sample MGYA00519910_ERZ838516 | MGnify/ENA primary metagenome ERZ838516 (study PRJEB31850, sample SAMEA3708837) | human gut metagenome | biome: human gut; feature: human-associated habitat; material: faeces | place: China | collected 2014 ... | reverse complement strand
TGGGGCGGCTCTCGTAGATGATGGCGATCACGCCCATGGGCACGGCGGTCTTTTCAATGACCAGCCCGTTGGGGCGCTCTACCCGGCGCAGGACTCTGCCCACCGGGTCGGGCAGGTCAGCCACTTCCCGGATGCCCTTTGCCATGGCGCTGATGCGCTCCGGTGTCAGGGCCAGCCGGTCCAGCATGACCTCCGAGATGTGCCCCCTGGCTGCTTCCAGGTCGGCGGCATTGGCCTCCAGAATGGCCTGCTGGCGGGCAGGGGAGCAGAGCGCCTCTGCCATGCCCAGCAGGGCGGCGCGGCGTACCTCGCCCGAGGAGAGGCCCAGCGCGCTTCTTGCCGCGCGGGCGGCTTCCAGGATCTCCTGTGTCGTCATGGATCAGCCCTCCTTTCTGCCCGCAAAGCGGGTGCCTGCGGGTCTGCCGTCTGCAATGTCGTAGAGCAGCTCCGGGTGGGAACCGTTGGCGATCACCATGTCCGCGCCCTCTGCCGTTACCATCTGGGCGGCACGGAGCTTGGTGGACATGCCGCCAGTGCCCAATGCGGAGCCTGCCCCGTCTGCCAGCGCCAGCACCTCCGGAGTGATGCGCTCTACCAGCGGGATGAGCTTTGCGTCCGGGTGGGTGTGGGGGTTGGCGGTGTACAGGCCGTCGATGTCGCTCAACAGCACCAGCAGATCCGCATGGATGCAGCAGGTGACGATGGCGGCCAGCGTGTCATTGTCGCCGATGGAGGTGATCTCGTCGGTGGCAACGGTGTCGTTCTCGTTGATGATGGGCAGCGCACCAAGCTCCAGCAGCCGGGTCAGGGTGTTCTGGAAATTCAGCCGCCGTCCCTCGTGCTCCACATCCACACCGGTGAGCAGGATCTGCGCCACGTTGTGGTTGTAGGCGGTGAACAGGCGGTCGTAGGTGTACATCAGCTCACATTGGCCCACAGCGGCGCAGGCCTGCTTGGTGGCCATATCACCGGGGCGGGAGGGCAGGGACAGCTTGCCCACTCCCATGCCGATGGCACCGGACGAGACGAGGATGACCTCGTGCCCTGCGTTCTTCAGGTCGCTCAGTACCTTGACCAGGTCCTCTGTGTGGCGGATGTTCAGCCGCCCGGTGGAGTGTGCCAGCGTGGAGGTGCCCACTTTGACGACGATGCGCATAAAATTAACCCTTTCCCATTTCCTTTGTCTTGTCGTAGGCGGCGATCACCGCATCGGTCACCGCACCGCGGAAACCGTGCTCTTCCAGCACGCGCACGCCCTGAATGGTGCTGCCACCGGGGCTGCACACCGCATCCTTGAGCTCACCGGGGTGTTTTCCGCTTTCCAACACCAGTTTGGCGCTGCCCAATACCATCTGGGCCGCGTATTCCTGGGCCTTGGCCCGGGGCAGGCCGCAGGCCACGCCGCCATCGGCCAGCGCTTCAATGAACTGGTACACCCAGGCCGGGCCGCAGCCGGAAACGCTGCTTGCCGCGTCGATCAGGGCCTCGGGCACAGCGTCCAGCCGCCCGGCGGGGGCCATCAGCTTCAGAAACTCCTGTTCCTCCTCCGCTGTCACATTGGCGGAGCAATATTGGATCATACCTGCCCCCACCGAAGCCGGGGTGTTGGGCATGATGCGGATCACGGGGTAATCTTCCCCCGCCATCTCCTGGATGCGTGCGATGGAAAGCCCTGCTGCCATGCTGCACAGGATGAAGCGGCTCGGCCGTTCGTTCAGGGTAAACCGGAGCGGAGCCAGCAGAGCCTCCATCATCTGGGGCTTGACCGCCAGAAAGATCAGGTCGGAGCGGCCCGCCACCTCGGCATTCGTGGTGGTGTTGCAGCCCAGCTCTGCGGCCAGCGCCTCTGCCTTGGCGGCAGTGCGGTTGGCAAGATAAACATTCTGTGGGTCGGCAGCCTTGCAGACGGCCCGCGCAATGGCACCGCCCATGTTCCCACAGCCTAAAAATCCGATGGTCTTGATCATACTTACTTTCCCTTCCTTTCTCACTCAGAAAGAAATAAATGGAACGCACATTCGTTCCACTCCATCCATTGTAAGCATCCGGAGCCAGAAAATCAAGAGGGAACCTCCCGGAAACCCGGCAAAAAGGCGGAGGGACGGCTGCAAAATGGGGAAGAACGTGAAAAAAATATCAAAATGAGAGATTTTGAACTTGCAAAACGGGGGGCATTTGCGTTATAGTATAAAGGAAGTATTCTTACTTCTCTGGCCCCATAGGGTGGCTACCACGGTCAGCGGCACAGTGTGTGCCGCTGGGAAAGGATGGATCTCGTGTCGCAAACTACAAAAAGGGCGCTGGAGGCATCGCTGAAAAAGCTGCTGCTTCAAAAGCCGCTGAATAAGATCACCATCAATGATATCACCGAGGACTGCGGCGTGAACCGTATGACCTTCTACTACCACTTCAAGGACATCTATGACCTCGTGGATTGGATCATGGTCGAAGATGCCGCCAAGGCGCTGGAGGGCAGACAGAGCTTTGAGAACTGGACAGATGCCTTTCTGGACATCCTGCATCAGGTGCAGGATAACAAGGTGCTGGTGATGAACGTCTACCGCTCTGTGAGCCGTGAGCAGGTGGAGCAGTACTTATATAAACTGCTGGACCCCATGCTGCGGGACTTTGTGGACCGCAGTGCGCAGGGCTTTACCGTGCAGGATTCCGACAAACAGTTCGTCGTGGATTTTTATAAATACGCATTGGTCGGCATGGCACTGGAATGGATTCGCAGGGACATGAAGGAGGACCCCGTCCGGATGACCGAGCGGCTGAATGTTCTGCTCCACGGCGATCTTGAGCGGGCGCTTCGCCGCTTCCGCACCGACCGCAGCCCCGCAGATCTTGACGACTGACAATATTTTATCAATCCGGGCACCGTGATGGGTTTTCCATCACGGTGCTTTTTCTGTTTATGGCTTTCCGTTTGACAAAATGTTACAGTATGGTCAGCGCAAAATGAAAGGTGAAAACCTGGAAACCACAGCAAACGGAGGGAATAAAATGTATTATTCCAGCGGGAACTATGAGGCCTTTGCGCGCCCGAAAAAGCCTGCGGGAGTGGATCGGAAATCGGCCTATCTCGTGGGCACCGGTCTGGCGGCGCTGACAGCTGCCTGCTACCTGGTCCGTGACGGTCAGATGAAAGGGGAACATATCCATCTCTTTGAAAAGGGATCCATCCCCGGCGGTGCCTGTGATGGCTGCCAGTACCCCGGCATCGGCTATGTGATGCGGGGCGGCCGGGAGATGGATGACCATTTTGAAGTCATGTGGGATTTGTTCCGTTCCATCCCGTCGCTTGAGACCGAGGGCGCAAGCGTGCTGGATGAGTACTACTGGCTGAACAAGGCAGACCCAAACTACTCGCTCTGCCGCGCCACGGAAAACCGGGGGCAGAACGCCCACACGGATGGGAAGTTCGGCCTTTCGGATCAGGGCTGCATGGAACTCATCAAGCTCTTTTTTACCCCGGATGAGCAGCTCTATGATAAGCGCATCACCGATGTCTTTGACGCGGAGGTGTTCTCTTCCAACTTCTGGCTTTACTGGCGCACCATGTTCGCCTTTGAGAACTGGCACAGCGCACTGGAAATGAAGCTCTATCTGAAGCGCTACATCCACCATGTGGGCGGTCTGCCTGATCTGCGGGCACTGCGCTTTACCCGGTACAACCAGTACGAGAGCATGATCCTGCCCATGATCCGCTATCTGGAGGGGCACGGCGTGCGCTTCCACTACAACACCAAGGTCACCAACATTGAGTTCGAGCTGACCGGGGGCAAAAAGCAGGCCAGGACCATCTGCCTGCTGGTGGACGATGAAGCGGAACGGGTGGACCTGACCGAGAATGATCTGGTGTTCATCACCAACGGGGGCTGCGTGGAAAGCACTTCCATCGGCTCTCAGGATCAGCCTGCAGTGTTCAACCCCACCCTCCGGCCCGGCAACGGCTGGGATCTGTGGAAGAAGATCGCCGCGCAGGATAAGGCCTTTGGCCGCCCGGAAAAGTTCTGCTCCGATCCGGAACAGACCAACTGGATGAGCGCCACGGTCACCACGCTGGACGAACGCATCGTGCCCTACATCCAGAACATCTGCCAGCGTGACCCATTCAGCGGCAGGACTGTCACGGGCGGCATCGTCACGGCGCGGGATTCCGGCTGGCTGCTCAGCTGGACGTTCAACCGTCAGCCCCAGTTCCGGGATCAGCCCAAGGGCCAGCTCGTGGGCTGGATCTACGGCCTGTTCAGCAACACACCCGGCGACTACATCAAGAAGCCCATGCGGGATTGCACCGGCAAGGAGATCTGCATGGAGTGGCTGTATCATCTGGGGGTCCCCGAAAACCAGATCGAGGACCTGGCGGAGCACAGTGCCAATACCGTGCCCGTGATGATGCCCTATATCACCGCCTTCTTCATGCCCCGTGCTGCAGGCGACCGCCCGGCGGTGGTGCCGGAGGGCGCGGTGAACTTTGCCTTCATCGGCCAGTTTGCCGAGACGAAGCGGGATACCATCTTCACCACCGAGTATTCCATGCGCACCGGCATGGAAGCCGTGTACACCCTGCTGGATATCGACCGGGGCGTGCCGGAGGTCTGGGGTAGCACCTACGATGTCCGCGACCTGCTGAACGCCGCTGTTCAGCTGCGGGATGGCAAACCCCTGAGTGATCTGAAAATGAACTGGATCAAAAAATTTGCATTGGGCAAAGCGGTAGAAAAGGTACAGGACACCGACCTGGGCCGTCTGTTGCTGGAGTATAAGATCATCTGAGCGCCGGGAAATCAGCCCGGCAGGCAGGGAAGAGAGCCCTGTAAAATTCTATGGAATCTGGAGGAAATAAAAATGAATACCGCATTTGATTCTCTGACGCACAAAATGCAGCGTGCTGCACTGGGCAAGACTGTGGATCTCGTGCTTTCTCATGCCGAGAAGGACCCCGCCAAGACGGTTGGACAGATCGTAGATCTTTCAAAGCAGTTCTACGGCGATTCCTTCAGCGAGGAGACCTACGCACACGCCAAGCAGACCCTGACCGACCCCAACAGCAAGTGGTCGAAGCTCATCAACTGTTTGCTGAACCAGCTGGACCCCAACGTGGCCCGCACCACGGCCCTGAACCTGGGCTATGAGGCCTTCTTCCGCGGTACCAAGACCATCCGCGAGAATCGTGTCAAATATCAGTGCAACATTCCCTGGCTGATCCTGTTTGACCCCACCTCCGCCTGCAATATGCACTGCGTGGGCTGCTGGGCCGGTGAGTACGGCCACAAGAACAACCTGAGCTTTGACGATATGGATAAGATTGTCACCGAGGGCAAGGAGCTGGGCGTTTATCTGTACATGCTCACCGGCGGTGAGCCGCTGGTGCGCAAGGCTGATATCCTCAAGCTGGCCGAGAAGCACAACGATGTGCAGTTTGCCATCTACACCAACTCCACCCTGATCGATGAGCCTTTCTGCAAGGAAGTGGTTCGTCTGGGCAACATCGCCTTCATGCTGTCCATCGAGGGTACCCCCGAGACCAACGATGCCCGCCGTGGTGAGGGCCACTATGCTGCCGTTATGCGCGCGATGGATCTGCTCAAGGAGCACGGCATCCTGTTCGGCACCTCCATCTGCTACACCCGCGACAACATCGAAGCCGTTACCAGCGATGAGTTCATGCGTTTCCTCTGCGATAAGGGTGCACACTTCGGCTTCTACTTCCACTACATGCCCGTGGGCAACGAGGCAGCGCCCGAGCTGATGCCCTCTCCCGAGCAGCGCAAGTACATGATCGACCGCATCCGTTACCTGCGCAGTGAAGCCTGCGATATCCCGTTCTACCCCATGGACTTCCAGAACGACGGCGAGTTCGTGGGCGGCTGCATTGCCGGCGGCCGCAACTACTTCCACATCAACTCGGCTGGTGACGCAGAGCCCTGCGTGTTCATCCACTACTCCAATGCCAACATCCACGACAGCAGCATTCTGGAGATCCTGCAGAGTCCGCTGTTCATGGCCTACCACAACGGCCAGCCCTTCAACAAGAACCATCTGCGTCCCTGCCCCATGCTGGAAAACCCCGAGCTGCTGCGCAAGATGGTTCACGAGACCGGTGCCCACAGCACCGACCTGCAGTCCCCGGAAAGCGTGGAGCACCTGTGCGAGAAGTGCAAGGCTTACGCTGCCAACTGGCAGCCCACCGCCGACGAGATCTGGTCTCACCACAAGATCCGCGAGAGCCGTTACGAGAACTATAAGGATTGGAAGCCCAATCAGCAGTAATTGCAGGTACTCCCCCTGAAATCTCCCTTTTTGGTTTATCTGCCCTGAAAGCCGAAGCTCCCCCTTCCCCAAGCGCCGAGACAGCGCCGGGAAGGGGGAGCTTTGCGTTTCTCGGCTGCTCTGAGAAAATCATGCGGTAGGAATACAAAAACCGGCCCCGCCTCCCATGCAGGAGACAGAGCCGGTTTTGCGATTCTATTGCGTTTGGGATCACTCGTCGTCGGGGTCACCGAAGGCATCGTGATAGAGGTTTACCATGCCGGATTCGTCGTTGCGATTCAGGCCGTGGAACACCAGCTTTTTGATGACATCATAGATGACCGCGAAGAGCGGCACACCGATGATCATGCCCACAAAGCCCCACAGGCCGCCAAACAGCAGAATGGCGAACAGCACCCAGAAGCTGGAGAGGCCGGTGGTGTTGCCCAGGATCTTGGGTCCGATGATGTTGCCGTCCACCTGCTGCAGCACCAGCACGAACAGCACGAACCAGAGCGCCTTGATGGGGTTCTGGATCAGGATGAGCAGGGTGGCAGGGACGGCACCGATGAAGGGGCCGAAGAAGGGGATAACATTGGTCACGCCGATGATGACCGACACCAGCAGGGCACTGGGGAACTTGAAGATCAGGCAGGCAATATAGCACAGCACGCCGATGATGGCAGAATCCAGGATCTTGCCGTTGATGAAGCCGCCGAACATCCGGTCAGCGTAACGGACTTCCTCCATGATGAGGTCGGCCCAGCGGGGCTTGACCAAACTATAAAGGATGAGCTTGCCCTGCTGCCCGAATTTCTTCCGGCTGGCCAGCAGATACACCGAAACGATGAGGCCGATAATGAAATTCTTGATCCAGGTCACCACATTCACCACGCCTACAGCGGCACCGCTGAGGATGTTCTGCATGGAGGGGAGCAGGGTGTTTTTGATCCAGGCATCCAGGTTGGCATCCAGGCTGTCGTAAGAGTTCTCGATGAAGTCCAGCAGCTTTTTGTTGTTGGCAATGAACTCCTGCTTGGAGATCCACTCCACAAAGTCGCCGATGTTGTCCCGTGCCGTGTAGTACAGGGCGGTCACGCTGTTGATGAGCTGCGGCACGATCATCATGATCAGCGCGTAGATCAGCAGCAGACCGAACAGGATGGTCAGAGCAACGGCCAGCATGTTGGCAAAGCGGTGCATCCTTTCCGGGAACAGCTTGTGGAGAAATGCTTCAAGCCAGTTGCACACCGGCTTGAGCAAATAGGCAATGACACTGCCGTAGATAAAGGGCATCAGGATGCCGGTCAGGGTCGAAACGGCATTGCCGAAGCCCTGAAAGCGGTAGATCAGGAAAAAGAAGAGGATGCTCAGGCTGATCGCGCCAAAGCCTGCGAACATTCCGTAGAGGTAGGGTTTGATATGCGGTTTTTTGTCCATCATGTCATAGAAACTCCATTCCTGCCGCAGACAGCAGGATTCCCTGCGGCAATGTCAGCGCTTGTTGCTCCTGCGCCAGATGTGCAGTTTTTCGGCTTCGGCGATCAGCTCGTCCCGGAAATCGGGGTGTGCCACACTGATCAGTGCTTCTGCCTTTTCCCAGCTGGTCAGTCCCTTCAGGTTCACACAGCCGTACTCGGTGCACAGGTAGTGCACGTTTGCGCGGGTGTCGGTGACGATGCTGCCGTTTTCCAGGGTGGGACGGATGCGGCTCTCCAGCTTGCCGGTCTTTTTATTCATAAAGGTAGAGGACAGGCAGATGAAGCTCTTGCCGCCGTTGGAAAGGTATGCGCCCAGAACAAAGTCCAGCTGACCGCCTGCACCGGAAATGTGCTTGATGCCTGCACTCTCCGCGTTCACCTGACCGAACAGGTCAATGTCCACCGCGTTGTTGATGGAGATGAAGTTGTCGATGGCGGAGATGCTGCGGATGTCGTTGGTGTACTCCACGGGAGCGGCCATGCACTCCGGGTTGTCGTTCAGGTAATCGTACATCTTCTGGGTGCCTGCACCAAAGGCATAGACCTGACGGCCCTTGTCCAGATTCTTGTGGCGGCCGGTGATCTTGCCGGCCTTTGCAATATCCACAAAGGCATCCACATACATCTCGGTGTGCACGCCCAGATCCTTCAGGTCGCTCTGCGCGATCAGGTTGCCGATGGCGTTGGGCATACCGCCGATGCCCAGCTGCAGGCAGGCACCGTCGGGGATCTGCGGGACGATGAGGTTTGCCACCTTCAGATCGACCTCCGTGGCAGCACCGGCAGCGGCCATCTGGCCGATGGGCGGGTTGCTGCCCTCCACAACACCGGCAACCTGGGAGATGTGCACCCAGTTCTCGGTGCCGCCCAGGCATTTGGGCATGTTCCGGTTGACCTCAACGATGATCTTCTTGGCCTTATCGCAGACGGCACCCAGGTGGGAAGCACAGGGGCCAAAGTTGAAATAGCCGTGCTCGTCCATGGGGGTCACCTGGAACACCGCCACATCCACGGGGTCAGAGCTGTCGCGATAGTAGCGGGGCAGTTCAGAGTAGCGGATGGGGGAGTAGAAGGAAAAGCCCTGGGCAATGGCCTTGCGCTCAATGCCGCCCATGTGCCAGCTGTTCCAGGTCATGTGGGCAGCGGGATCCTCGATCTGGAAGATAGCGGGCACCCACATCAGGATGCCGCCGCGGAAGTTGACATCCTCCAGCTCGGGCAGACGCTTTGCAATGGCAGCGTCCACTGCAACGGGGGTGTTCACGGCCCAGCCGTAATCCACCCAGTCACCGCTTTTGACCAGCGCGGCAGCCTGGTCAGCGGTCATTGTCTTCTGTGCATACAATTCCGTAAAATCCATTATAAACCATCCTCTCTTACAATAACATAAAGGAATTGTAAATTCCAACTTAGTTATATCATTAACAAACGGGAGAATCAATACTTTCCTGGCAAAAAACAGGGCTGGATGCAATATGACTAAAAATCTTAGCTTTTTGTAGAGATTCTTTGGTGCACAAAAAATAAATTTTACACAAAAAATACTTGATAAAATTTTGACGATGTGCTTTACTTATAGCGTAGCAGGATGCAGCGTGGCACTGCGGGTAAGATTGTTTAAAAATTAACGATACACCGTAGCAGAAGAAAAGAACATCTTGCACAGCAAACTGGAAAGTGCTATCATGTCAGAACCAATGCGCTTTTCAAAGGCGCGCAAGGAGGACAAAACCGATGGCAACTGCAGTTTACCCCGGGTCGTTCGATCCGGTCACACGAGGTCATCTCGATATCATCAAGCGCGCGGCAAAGATCAACGATCACCTGATCGTGGCCGTGCTCATCAACAGTGCAAAGCACCCATTGTTCACCGTGGAGGAGCGGGTGGCCCTGCTGCAGGAATGCTGCAAGGGAATCCCCAATGTCACGGTGGAGAGCTTCGACGGCCTGACCGTGGAGTTCGCCAAGAAGCGCCACGCTTCGGTCATGGTGCGGGGCCTGCGGGCGGTAACGGATTTTGAAAACGAGATCCAGCTGGCGCAGACCAATCATGCGCTGATGCCTGGTATTGAGACCATGTTCCTTGCAACCAGCATCAAGTGGAGCTATCTTTCCTCTACCATTGTAAAGGAAGCCGCCCGCTACGGCGGCAGCATCTCCAAGTTCGTCACCCCGAATGTGGAAGCTGCCGTGGAGCAGAAGATGGCCGAGCTGCGCAGCAGGGGAGAGAACGTCTGACCCCATTCCTTATGCAAGAAACGCTTCGGCGTTTTGATAAAACAGTCTTTCTTAAATCACAACATACACAATCAGGAGGCTATTCACATGAAAAAGATCGTTATCGCATCTGCATGCCGTACCGCCATTGGTAAGTTCGGTGGCACCCTTGCCAACGTCCCCGCTGCTGAGCTGGGCTCCATCGTCATCAAGGAGGCTCTGAACCGCGCAAACGTCAAGCCTGAGCAGGTCGATCATGTTTACATGGGCTGTGTGATCCAGGCTGGTCTGGGCCAGAACGTTGCCCGTCAGGCTTCCCTGAAGGCTGGCCTGCCCATCGAGACCCCCGCTGTCACCGTCAACGTGGTCTGCGGCTCTGGTCTGAACTGCGTGAACATGGCTGCTCAGATGATCGAGGCAGGCGATGCTGATATCGTGGTCGCAGGCGGCATGGAGAACATGGACATGGCTCCCTTTGCAATGATGAAGGGCCGTTACGGCTACCGCATGGGCGCTCCCATGGGCAAGAGCGAGCTGGTCGATACCATGGTCAACGATGCTCTGTGGGATGCCACCGGCTTCAACAAGCACATGGGCATGACCGCTGAGAATGTCTGCACCAACGAGACCTTCCAGAAGAAGTACGGCTACAGCCCCATCACCCGCGAGATGCTGGATGAGTTCTCCTACAACAGCCAGGTCAAGGCTGACAAGGCCATCAAGGACGGCGCTTTCAAGGACGAGATCGTTCCTGTTGTCATCAAGGGCAAGAAGGGCGACACCGTGTTCGATACCGATGAAGGCCCCCGTCTGAGCGCTCCCGAAGTGCTGGCAAAGCTGAAGCCCGCCTTCACCAAGGACGGCATCGTGACCGCAGGCAACTCTTCCGCCATCAACGACGGCGCTGCTGCTCTGGTCGTTATGAGTGAGGAGAAGGCCAAGGAGCTGGGCGTTAAGCCTCTGGCAACCTGGGTCGCTGGCGCTCTGGCCGGTGTTGAGCCTGAGGTCATGGGTCTGGGCCCCATCGCAGCAACCAAGAAGGTCATGGCAAAGACTGGCCTGACTGTTGCTGATATGGACCTGATCGAGGCCAACGAGGCATTTGCTGCACAGTCTGTGGCTGTCAGCCAGGCTCTGAACTTCGATATGAGCAAGGTGAACGTCAACGGCGGCGCCATCGCTCTGGGTCACCCGGTCGGCGCTTCCGGCGCTCGTATCCTGGTCACCCTGCTGTACGCTATGAAGCACCGTGGTGCTCACAAGGGTCTGGCTACCCTGTGCATCGGCGGCGGCATGGGCTGCGCTACCATCGTTGAGATGTAAGCTTCCCCTTTGGAATTGAATTGAATGACAGCCCGCGCCCCGGCTCAGACCGGAGACTCTGCCGGGGCGCGGGAACTGTTTTGAAACGCTGAGAATCTGAATTGGAGGTTTTCACAATGGCTTTTGTAAAAACCGAGGTGCAGGGCGCTGTCGAGATCATCACCATCGACCGTCCCAAGGCACTGAATGCCCTGAACCCTGAGGTTCTGGCAGACCTGAAGGCAGCCTTTGAGGCTGTTGATCAGGAGACCATCCGCTGCATCGTCCTGACCGGCGAAGGCGACAAGAGCTTCGTTGCAGGCGCTGATATCGGCTCCATGAGCACCATGACCAAGGCAGAGGGCGAGGCCTTCGGCAAGCTGGGCAATGACGTGTTCCTGATGATCGAGAGCTTCCCCATCCCCGTCATTGCAGCCGTCAACGGCTTTGCACTGGGCGGCGGCAATGAGCTGGCCATGAGCTGCGACATCCGCATCTGCTCTGACAACGCCGTGTTCGGTCAGCCCGAAGTCGGCCTGGGCATCACCCCGGGCTTCGGCGGCACCCAGCGTCTGGCACGTCTGGTCGGCATGGGCATGGCAAAGCAGCTGGTCTACTCTGCCCTGAACATCAAGGCAGACGAGGCTTACCGCATTGGTCTGGTCAACGCCGTGTATCCGCAGGCTGAGCTGATGGAGAACGTGCTGAAGCTGGCCGGCAAGATCGCCAAGAACGCTCCCATTGCAGTGCGCAACTGCAAGAAGGCCATCAACGATGGCATCAGCCTGCCCATTGAGAAGGCTGTTGAGGTCGAGGAGAAGCTGTTCGGCGATTGCTTCGAGACCCACGACCAGAAGGAAGGCATGGCCTGCTTCCTGAGCCGTGAGAAACCGAAGCCCAAGGCAGTGTTCACCAACAACTAATCCATTACATAATTTTTGATATTAAAGGAGAGATTTCCTATGAAGATCGGTGTTATCGGCGCTGGCACTATGGGTCAGGGCATCGCTAAGGCATTTGCACAGGTTGAGGGCAACACCGTTGCTCTGTGCGACATCAAGCAGGAGTGGGCTGAGAACGGCCTGGCAAAGATCAAGAAGGGCTACGAGAAGCTGGTTGCTAAGGGCAAGATCCCCCAGGAAAAGGCAGACGCTATCGTTGCAGCCATCACCCCGGGCCTGAAGGAAGATCTGTGCGCAGACTGCGACCTGATCGTCGAGGCTGCTTTCGAGGATATGAAGGTCAAGCAGACCACTTTCGGCGAGCTGGATAAGATCTGCAAGCCCGAGTGCATCTTCGCTTCCAACACTTCTTCTCTGTCCATCACCGAGATCGGCAAGGGTGTCAGCCGTCCTCTGGTCGGTATGCACTTCTTCAACCCCGCAGACCGCATGAAGCTGATCGAGGTCATCGC